>SWBY01004878.1_pt1 | contig 117737 bp, 110 predicted proteins | sample 4693071 | NCBI WGS metagenome assembly SWBY01 (sample SAMN10267273, study PRJNA491770) | bioreactor metagenome | isolation source: DHS bioreactor inoculated with marine methane seep sediment | place: Japan: Omine Ridge, Nankai Trough | collected 2006-05-06 | reverse complement strand
TTTTTTTTAAAGACAAACTTAACAATCTGCACAACATGAGCAAATTACTGGGATGGAAAGAATTACCAGCTGTTTTCATTGATCAGGACGAAAACAAAATTGATCCAAAACTTGGCTTCGCTGAGCCATCCTGGGAAAATGTGAAGAAGGTTACATGGCAAAATTGATAACTTTTTTACTACTGGGACTATTGTTTTTTAGCTGCTCACAATCACAAATTACAATTATTGGAAACATCCAAGAAAACATTATCATTACTGAAACCGGCAATCTAGCCGAGATCTTTGAATCAAAAAACGTAACAACAGAATACATCCTGATTATCGCAGCCGATGGAACAGCTTTTTTCATTTCAGAGAAATCCATCGGTGAACTTGATCTTATAAAAGAAAAAGGCATATTCCAAACTGAAACATCCACACTCCCACCTGTTTGTAATTTGAATAATATCACAGAGATCTGCATTTACAATTCTGATTTTTCCATGACGAACTATGAAACACCATTTTCCAAAAAATTATCAGAATTTGAACTACTGGGAGAAAATTCACGAGAATGTCATTTCGTACGGAAATACAAGCGAGAAAACAAATGAAAAAAATAGTACTAATCCTCACATCACTAATATTAATTTTAGCAATTCTCCTTACTATTTGGCACAAAAATATTGATTCTGCTACTGGTATAGCAATTAAAATTGATGATACCGAAAAGATCATCCCATATTCAACTTTAGAAAAGATGTCAAGAACCAGTTTTAAAACCAAACGAGGCGAAGAATATACCGGATATAAATTAATGGAATTATTAAAAGATTACGATCTGCAAGATATGAAATATTTGATCTTGCACTCAGAAGACAGCGGCAGCCTGCGGTTAAATAAAGAAGACCACAATAATGCTTATCTCATCTGGCAATCAGATTCTGAAAGACCCAGTCTACGATTGATCATCCCTACCGATGAATTCGGACAACGCTGGATGAAATATCTCACAACGATCGTGTTACATAAATAAATTAAAATGTTACAAATCAAGAATCTCTCATTCCGCTACAACAATGAATCAAACTGGCTTTTCCAAAATTTCAACTTCGAAGTAAATAAAGGAAAGATAGTAGCAATAAAAGGTGACAGCGGCAGCGGAAAAACAACCCTTCTCAACATTATCTGTGGAGTTATTCCCAAAATGATCAAAGGTGAATTTACTGGTAAAGTATTTTTCGACAATAGATCGCTCGATACACTAACATTACCCCAAACAGCACCGTTCATCAGCCTGCTGATGCAGGAACCCGATAACCAGCTCTTCTTCCCTCTTGTAGAACAGGAACTGGCTTTCGGTCCGGAAAATTTAAAGATCTCTCCAACAGAAATTCAACAAAGAATTGATAAAACTCTGAATGAGTTACAAATAGAAAACCTGCGAAACAAAGAAACCCATAATCTCTCTTTCGGGCAAAAAAAGTTGGTAACCTTCGCTTCGCTTCTCACACTCGATCCACAGGTTTTTCTAATGGATGAACTCACAGCCGGGCTTTCTCCAGAATACATTGCCAATATCAAAAGAATTCTGAAAAATTTGGCTGCCAAAGGTAAAACGATTTTCCTCACAGATCATGCCGGTGATTTTGCAGACATCTCAGATACTGTAATCAAATTAAATTTTACGCAAATAGATGGTAAAATATGAAAACAATGCTATTTGTCATTGCGAGATCAGCTTCTTGCTGGTACAAACGAAGCAACCTCAATTTCTTTAACAGTATAGATTGCTTCATAAGAATTCCTCTGGAAAATTATTCGCAAAGACAGAGAACAATAAATTTCTGGAGCACAAAATGATTAAACTGATCGAGCTTAACTTTGGTTACGATGAACTGCTGTTTTCCAATTTGAACCTGGAAATCCAGGCAAACGAGATCACACTTCTGCATGGAGCCAACGGTTCCGGTAAAACAACCTTCTGCCGTTTACTTAGTGGATTGGAAACAAAATATTCCGGCAAAATATTATTAAACAACGAACCTCTATCTAAGTTAACAGCAAAAGAGATCTCGCAAAAATTGATCTATTTAAAACAAGAACCCATCGGTAATACAGTTGCTGCCACACCAGATGAAGATCTGGCAATCTGGCAAAACATGTTTAGCAAAAATTTAAACGAACAATATAAACACGAACGAGAAGATGTTCTGGCCCAATTGAAGATCGGTGAATTAATGGATTCACCTTTTTGGGAAATGAGCGGCGGACAGATCAAAAGATCTACAATTGCTGCTTTGCTGCTTTCTCCTCAGAAATTTTGGATACTGGATGAACCGACCTCCGGCCTGCATCAGGAGATAGTAGATAAACTAATTTCAATTTTAGAGCAAAGAAAGCAGGATGGATTTGGAGCATTGATAATTACACATAAAATAGATCAATTCCAAACTATCTTCGATAGAGTTTTGAAAATACAAAATGAGATAATTAATGAAATTTCATTTAAGTAATTTAAATAATATTTTTCCTGTCATCCTGAGCGAAGTCGAAGGAAAAAGGACAATAGTTAAACTTGAAAAGTCTTCGACTCCGCTCAGACTGACATTACTTTTTATAGCATTAATCTTTTCTTTAGTATTAAACTCTCAAGAACCAGCAACTCCCGATACACTTAAAACACGTCACTACGTTTTAGAAGGCATAAGGGTAATTGCCGAAAGACCGCAGGAAGCTATTGGTACTATCGAAGTGAAAGAGTTCAATCCACAGGAAACAATGCCAGAAGTTAACGTATCTGAAACATTGGAAGATGTAGCAGGCCTGGATCTTTCTACAGGTGGAAAAAGCGGCACAGAGGTAAGCATTCGCGGTTTTACCAATGACCAGATAAAGTTCCTGCTGGATGGCAGGCCATTGGGTGGCGGTTATTTCGGTAATGTAGATCTGAATACAATTCCTGTATCCGAGATCAAAGAGATCAGAATCATCAAAGGTCCGGTTTCTTCACTTTACGGCTCCGATACAATGGGTGGAGTTATTAACATAATCACGCGTTCTCCGGCCAACAAATCCTGGTTCAAAGCCGGTGCTTTATCCCGACGTAATAATACCAACAAAACCTACCTTTCGTCATCACACGATTTTGGTTTTTGGGATTACTGGCTTTATGCATCACACTATCACACCGATGGTTTTATGCTTTCCAAAGATTTCCAGCCATCAGTGTTCGAAAATGGTGCTGTTCGCAATAATACTCTGCGCGATCAATGGGATTTTCAAAGTAAATTAAATTTTTCTCTCTTCGATTTTCATTCCATTGGTATTCAAGCCGGCTACACATTTATGGATGATAAAGAAATCCCCTCCAGCATTTACGAGAATCAACTATGCAAGTTTCTTGATTGGGAACGTATTCAGCTTTCTACTGTGGGTTTCTTTCAACTTGGTGACTTTGTAACTGCAGATGTAAATATTTATTACGACCAATATGACGACACCTATGCCGAATACAATACAGTAACCGGTGAAATGTTTTCCACCTGGCCTTCCTACCTGGAAAGCTGGATCTTCGGATTAAATAATAAATATGAATGGCAGATTTCTAAAGATCTAAAATCGATAGCAGGTTATCGCTTCGAAAAACAAGTTTATAATCGCAAAGACAACGGCAGTTATCCCGACTGGACATCTAATAATCAACTGATACACAATGGTTTCATTCAAACTGAATATTTATTGGGAAATTTCTCTTTTTCGGCTGGATCGGGAATCTCATGGTTCCGGCAAAAAGATAGAAACGAGTGGATCCATCACCTGGAACCATCGGCCGGAATTTATTGGAAAAATGGTTTCAAGGCATCACTGGCCTACTCTTCCAACACAAAATACCCCAGCATGCACGAGCTCTTTAGCCATAGCAGCGGCAATGCCAATCTTACCGAACAGAGAGCACAAAAAATGGAACTGGCTTTGGAGCTCCCTTACAACTTTAACACGACTTACGGTTCGATCTCCCCGGCTTTTTTCTATAACCAGGTTGATGGACTTATCGAAAAGCAAAACGACCAGTACCAGAACGTGAGTAACGTCGATTCCTACGGATTTGAAATCGAGGGGAAACTGCACCTTATCACAGAACATCAACTTTCTTATTCATATATCGAATATACCGGTGGAGATAATTTCAACCTGCTGGGAATTCCGCAAAATTCCATTGCGATAAGCGAAAAATACACTTTACCGTGGGATGTAAAGATGCATTATAAAGCTGCCTGGAAAGATAATTTGCAGGTAATTCTACCATCCTACTGGCTGCACAGTGTGTACTGGAATAAAAGCTGGAATAATTATAAATTCATGTTCGGATTAGAAAATATTTTGGATAAAGATTACCAGGAACGCTACGGCTATCCGGGAGAAGGTTTTAACTTTGTGGTTAGTATTGAAGCAGAGTTTTGATGATGAGTGATTTAGAGATTGATGATGGAGGAATGAGAGTTAGAAATCTGATTATATTTATCCCCCTTCGTAAGGGGGAATTGAAGGGGGTTACTTTATCTTAAAATATCACTACATATTTTCCAAACCCCTCTGTCCAGCTGATGCTGGACATCTCCCCTTGCAAGGGGAGCAAAACGGTATTTGTGAGGATTAATGAAACTTAACCTGCGCACAATTTTAGTAATGGTTATTGCCATCACCTCGCTGAGTGTGATTTACAACACCATAGCCCTTCAAGCGATCCTCATTCTGCTGGCTGTGCTTTTGAACCTGGTTATAAATCCTTCTAAACACAAACTCTCACGTGTCTATCATCGCATAAAATTACTTTCCCGCGTTATCTTCACTTTAATGATCTTCCAGGTTTTATTCCGCACAGGTGGTGAGGTGATCTGGCAGTGGAAATTTCTGCAGATCTCGGAAGTAGGATTGCAATACGGTGTTAGCTCTTCACTGCGTTTACTGCTGATCGTGCTGGTGGCAGGAATGTTGTTTGATATTCCTTATTACAATTACCTGCTGGCTTTTCGGGCCTGGAAGTTTCCTTACGAAATCTCCTTTCTGGTTGCTACAGTTATTCACTTTATACCCATTTTCGACCGACAGTTCCAGCGCAGCAGGGAAGCTCTCTTTTTGAGGGGAATTGAACTGGGTAAGCTGCCGATCATAAAACGCTTCAAAGCATATATTTCTCTGCTGTTCCCTGTAGTGGCTCGTGCCATTTCCGAAGTACGTCATCGAGCTATTTCGTTGGAATTACGAGCTTTTCGGCTTTACCCAACCCGTACTTATCTCTACCAGCAGAAACTGAAATGGTGGGATTGGCTTGTGCAAATGGGAGTGATAGGAATTTTACTATATTTATTGTTTCTAATTTGAGATTGGTTTTATAAGATTAAATATCTAAACCTCTTTCAGATGGTAAGACTAAACCGACTATTTTTTTAATACTCTCTTTCCATTTTATTTTGGGATTATCTTTATACTTCTCATAAAGTTCAATCATATTATCATCCGACTGCCATAGTATTAACTCATTTGCTTTTTTGAGAGATTTCTTGTCAGAGTAACCATTCATCTTTAATCTTCTCAATAGAAAATTTGCTTTACCAAGCCAAATTGCATCTGTAGTAAATGGTAAAACCTTATCAATCACTTCATAAATTTCACTATCTAACATAGGTTCGCAAGAAATACTAGTTTCAAAACCGTTTTTAAAAGCAAATTTCAAACATCTAAGTCTTTCATCAAAATCTGGAGCTCCTGGTTCCCAAAACTTAAGTACTTCTGAATTTGCAGAACCGATAGTAAATCTAAACAAAATTTGATTTTTAAAATATGAGAATTCATTACATATTCTATTTATACATTCGAAATGTGGCTTAGTTACAATTAATACTTGATTTCCAGAAATTATAAGATTATTAAGAAATTGCATATTCGAATCAAGATTATCAGGATGTATATCATGTGATGAAGGATACATATAACTACCAGAATGTTTTTTAAATTTCTTTTCTAATTGCTTACTTCTAACTTCTTCAGATTTCCAATTCTTTGATGTTTTTCTTTTAAACCTAATCGCCATCGATTTACTGTAACAATACTTGCAGTCATGTTCACAGCCATTGATACAATTAGCTGTTTTATCTGCCCATTCATGTGTTCCAAATACTTTTTTATTCATTAATTGAAATCTAGCTCCCTCTGTTCATCTGGGTTGGTTTTCTGTGATCTCTTCCAGAAATCCAATCCTCTCTTATTTCCTGAGGCAAAAACTAACATATAGTAATTTTTTACAAGCTTTGAATCAAAATATTTTAAACCAATATCTGATAGCTTTTTCTGATATACATTAAAGAAATGCTGGAACAGCTTTTTATCACTGATTGTTGAGCCTACAATTTTCTGAATTGCTGGATTTGTAAAATAATCTTCCACTCCCAAAAAATCAGAATACTTTTTCCTGCATACAAATTTAGGATTAATAATTGCTTGTCGTATGTTTCGCATTAAATCTGTACCATATGCAAAATTCATAATGAAATCCACATTATGAAGTTTATTTTTTATTGTTTGTATAGTTTGAAACGGAACACTGCAATCTGTTGGGTCAATAAAAACAAGATTTAAGTTATTATTATCAAAGGTTTCTAAAGTTGCAGTTAATGATTTAATATCTGTGTAATCTCCAACAATCACATCTGCATTTGATATATTTAATTTTGTTATCCTTGAACTTAGAGTTTCAACAGTTTTAGGACTGATATCTATAAATACCGCTTTCTTAATAAAAGAGTAAGAGGGATGACGTAATATTGATAATGATGTACCATCGATTTCTTCCCCTGAATTTCTTAAAATACATCTTCCAGGACCAGAACAAATCTCAAGATAATTAAGACCACTCCATTTGTGCTTCATACCATTTGCAAAAATCCCAAAATATTTATTTAGTCTAAATATTTTTTGATACGCCCAATCTCCTACACATCTTACGGATAAGCCATCAAGTTCAGAAACAACAATCTTACAAGAATCGTTAATTGTTTTATCTTTCCTTTCATCTTTTCTACAATTTGTTTTGCATCTTTTATTAGTTACTACACGTAAATCCATCAAATTCTCCTAAACAATCTTCACAACTTTCATTACAACATCAATTCCGACATTAACGACATTAACGACATTTTCGACAGCTTTCTTTTGTACAATATTTAAATTAGACAATTCATTTTCTAATGTTTTTTTCCAATCTTTTTTTCTTGTTTCGCTTTATCCAATAATTCATCAGAAACAATCCTAGCGCAATTCCTAATGCACTAATAACCAAATTATAAAAGTAAGTTTCATTTTCATACAATGGACTAAAAATTCCATAAATCCCTCCAGCTACCCACATGGAGCCAAAGAACATACATATAACAAAATATAAAATTTCAATTAGGACATCTTTATTTTTTTTCATTTTACCTCCAAATATCGCATTCGTCCTTCGACTCCATCAGGATGATACAAGCCGATGATTATCTACATATCACAAAATGTGTTATGTTTGAGGTCACAAATTGTGACTTCAAGACTGCAATCATTTGAAACCTATTTCTTTACGTGGTTCTTCTGGTTTTTCCATCAGTTGTTTCAGTACTTCAAAAACGATGCGGAATTGTTTGTCGTATTTGTCCTCTATTTCCACAAGTTTCAGGTTAAGTTCTTTGTTACTAAGTAGTAATTCCCGCAATTTAACAAATGCGCGCATTATGGCAATATTCACTTTTATGGCTCTTTCACTTCGCAGCACAGAAGAGAGCATGGCAATTCCCTGCTCTGTAAAGGCGTATGGGGGATAACGACGGCCACCTTTCTTTGAGGTCACAGATTGTGACCTCAAACGTGTAAATTCCTTTTCTGTAAGCCGATACATAAAATCATTTGGGAATCTTTCAGGATTTCTAGCAATCGCTTGATTTAAAGCTTTAGTCTCAACTCTATAGAGTTCTGCCAGGTCACTGTCCAACATCACCTTTTGTCCGCGAAGGTAAATTATCTTATTCACCAGACTTTCTATAGGAACAATTTCATTCATAGCATCTCCCAATAATCAAAGTGTTTAAAATAAATGACTACTCCCAAATTCAGTAAAACCGTTTCATGTAATATTTGTTAGAAGCAACAAAACGACAAAGTTGTTTTAATAAGTTTCTGTCAAATATAATATTGTGAACACCTTCCAAACCAAACTAAAGGTTTTAACTTTCGAAACTACCTCAGTTGTAATTGACAATTTCCCGATCCCTAAGCAGATGTCGTGGATAAAATAAATTAGCAGGAGTGATGATGAAGGATATAAGCAAAGTTATAGATATTGCCAAAGAGCTAGACGTTCTATCGGTGGAATATTCCAAGAGAAGCTGGGTACAGTACACAGCGGGATTTGATCTGGGTGTGCAGGATGCCTACAAGAAGATCCTGGCTGTAATGAAGGATAAAGAGAAATATAAGGTAATCCTGGATCACCGGGAAATGAATCTAGCTCCGCTGGATAAACGCCGGGTGGAGCTTATCGAGAAGAGTTTTAGGAACTATCACCTATCACCTGAATTGAATGCTCTCAGCGAGAAGATGCAGCAGCAGAGAATAAAACTTTCACAGGTTCTAAACACGCACCGCAGTAAATTGAACGGAAAAGAAATAAGTTCCGTTGAACTGCAGAAGATCATAAGTGAATCTCCAGATGCTGCCAGACGTAAAGCAGCCTTCCTGGCACGTACTTCTGTAAATAAACCTTTAGTAGATGCCGGCTTTGTAAATCTTTTGAATATGCGCAAAGAATATGCTCAGATTTATGGTGCCAAGAATTTCGTGGAACATTCACTGGAGCAACACGAACTCGATCCTGCTATCTTCAATACCTGGAAAAGTGACCTTCAGGAGCAGCTGCCAGCTATGCGGAAAGTCCGCCGGGAATTTGCCCAGAAGTATTTGCAGAAAGATAAGATGATGCCCTGGGATGGTGCTTATGTTTCCGGCAAGATCGCACCTGAACTAAATAAAGAAATCGATTTGTCCGGTTTCTATGAACCAATAAGGAAAGTATTCGAGAAATTCGGGATCGATATTTCCGGTGATAATACTACATATGATGTATTCCCTCGTAAGAATAAATCGGAATGGGGATATCAATTTACTATCAAGGAAGGTGAAGATTCGCGAATACTGGCCAATGTGCAGAATCGATATAATGAATTTGGAGTACTGCTACATGAGACTGGCCACGCCATGCACTCTTTCCGTCTGGATGCTGATGATCCTCTTTTGAACATGGGAGTAAGCGGAATTATCTCGGAAGGAATTGCTAATCTGTTTGGTGGATTTCTCACAGAAGAGATCTTCTTTGCAGATTTCTTTAAAGACGATCTGGAAACTGCCAGAACCAATTTTGCAGCATTAAATAAATGGCAGAAAGTAAATTCAATGCGTTCGATCGAAAATATCATGTTCGATCAGGCATTATTCTTGAATCCAATTAAAACGATTGATGATATTCATGATTTGAAGTGGAAGATCCAATCTGAGTTCCTTGGAGCAAAACCTTATGCCGAAGAACCGGTTTGGGGTTATGTGATCCATCATACTACGCATCCTGTTTATCTTCATAATTATTTTATGGGAGATGTAACCTGCGAAATGCTGAAAGAAGTTTTTTGCAAAAAACAGGGAATTAAGTCGATTTTAGAAAAACCGGAAGCATTTGGTAAATTCTTGGTGGAAGAAGTGATAAATCCATCTGGAACTTATCCTTATGCAGAATTATTCAAGCGCATCAGTGGAGAAGATTTTTCATTGAAGTTTTTGAAGGTGTAGTGCACCTTCCGTACGGTCGAATGAAATGAGAACCTTCGGAACGGTGATCGTTAAGAACTACCGTTCGCAAGGTTCAATGACCGTTGCGAAGGTATTATAGAAATTATTGGTGGGCAATTGCCCACCCTACGTTTGAGGATACAATGACAGAATTATTATTTCTAAATGATAGTTATTTAAATGATTTTACAGCAAAAGTAATTGAAGTGATTGCTGATGAGAATGCGATCGTTCTGGATCGTACAGCCTTCTACCCCACCGGCGGCGGCCAGCCCTGTGATTTTGGTGAGATCGAAGTTGATGGTAAGATCTCCAAAGTGATCAAAGTGAAGAAAATCGAAGGAAAAGTAATGCATTTTCTGGAAGGTGATTTGCCGGATGTTGGAACTGAAATTGTCGGTAAAATTGATTGGGAAAGACGTTATAAGATAATGCGTACCCACACTTCCATGCATTCGCTCAGTGCAATTGTCTGGCGAGATTATCATGCTCAAGTTACTGGTGGAAACATAGAACCTTTAGCCGGCAGGCTGGATTTTGAATTTGAAAAAATTGATGCCGAAGTGACAGCAGAGATCGAAGAAAAAGTTAATTTCGAAATCAAAAGAGGTTTGGATGTGAGTTCAGAAATTCTTCCCAGAGCTGAAGCTGAAAAGATCCCAGACCTGATACGCACCAAAATTAATTTACTTCCACACAATTTAACTGAAATCAGAGTTGTAAAGATCGGTGATCTGGATCTACAAGCTGATGGTGGAACTCATGTGAAAAATACATCTGAGATCGGTACGATAAACATAGTTGGTTACAAAAGCAAAGGTCGAATAAATAAGAGAATAAAGATAGAGGTTGTGGATTAGAATTCGATAACTTTGCTACCAACTTGTTTCACTAGTTTGTACACTTCTTCAAAATCGAATTGTTGATAATCCCTGTCTCTGAGAACTGGCTTAAGTTCCGTTTTTATTTGATCTTGTAGTTGCTTTTTTTTTAAATCTTCAATTTGAATTGGGTCATTTCCAGGAATTAAAAGCTTTTCTTTAACCAAATTCAAGAATTCTTTTGAATTGAAATCAATATCAAGATTTTGTATTGCATAAAAAATATCAAAATAATCTCTGATAGCCGGTTCTCTTCGAGAAAGCGCTGCCCTGAATTTCTCAGCATATAATTCATCAATTGACAAACATTGAGTGGCAAAATCCGGTAGAACCTTTCTCTCGCTAAAAGGATCGATCAATAATGTAGATGTACTTTGCCAAATCGGATCTTTCAAAACCTGTTCCCTCATACCGATCTCGATCTTAATATTTCCCGATTTATAGCTAACCACTGAGTCATATATAATCATTCCAATATATTGTTTGCATAGGTTGTATCCCTTAAGTTCTGTTTCATAAGTTAAGCAGCCATATTCATCTTCCAGATCTGATAGTAGCACTTTAACAGGTTTGATTAATTTCCTTCTTATACTTTTTGATACATTCGACTCAACTGGAATAACAAAATCCAAATCCTCACTCATACGATAAAATCCAGCATAAACTTTGCTCAAACAAGTGCCACCCTTAAAGACCAAATTGATGTTCTGATCTTGGAACAAATACTTCAATATCAGTGAGTTGTAATAATCCTTTTCAATAAGATCAGCCTGAAATCCGGATTCTTGAGCAACTTGTAATAACGCAGTCCTGAAGTAATTTGGATCATTATGAATAAATTCAATTAAATTCTTAGATCTGTCCATTGATGATCAAGCCCCATCTCTTATCCACACTCCCTTTAAAGTTAGTGTTTGGTATTAATGGTTTTATGGTTTTCGTACCTTTTATTTTGTTCTGAAGCTTTTCTATTAATTTCGAATCTACATTCATTCTTTCTAATAAGTAACCCAATCTCCTCTGAACAATCCTGTTCCCGTATCTGATAGCATTGCTAACAAGTTTCTCCGTAATTTCCGGATTCTCTTCGATCTCTTGTTTAATCCATTTAAATACTTTTGGAATAGTGTTGTATCTGTTCCAGTCATAGATACAATCAATAAGCAATCGAGCGTTAGATGCGTATGGAATTTTGAATCTTTTATCGCTCGTAACAAATTTTGCACCTTTCAATCTTTTAGATGATGTCTTCATAAACACAAATGACTTGTTGCCTATTACTCTATCTCCCGATATCTTGTTATTATAAACGTAAATTCTATTGGGAATTTGCGTTGTGTATCCATAATAGTAGATTGCTGTTGGACCGCTTATCATAAATCGGGCTTGGAAAATTTCCATGAAATAATAGAGAATTTCCATTTCAGAAACATTTGCATATGTAGTTGGAGAGAGTGTATCAGGAACCAGATAATATCCTTTAGTTAACCTGACAATAAAACCCTTCCTATTCAAATTACTAAAAATATCTTTTTCGGATTGAGCAGTTATACTTAGTGTTCTGTAAATATCTCCTGTTCTTAATATTTTAATTCCTTTCAACTGAACGTATGAAATTATTTTTAATTCTAAAGCTCCAATTTTGTTTTTTCTTTTTTTTTCCATAAATACTCCCATAAGACTATTATCAAGAAATAACAGACAATTTCTATTACCTATAATTGCATAACCTTAAGAGGTCTATTTATTTTCTATAAATTTTTATGTCAATTTATTTATTGTGGTAATCATTACAAAAGCAAAGGTCGCATAAATAAGAGAATTAAGATCGAGGTGGTGTGATTAGGAAATTTTGTCTTCTTCTTCCTTCATCTTCTTACCTACTGCTTCCACACCTTTCTTGAAACCAATATAGCTTATGGCAGAAACGATTCCTGCTAAGATAAGATTCAGTAATACTTTTGTGCCTTTTTTCATTTTATTGCTCCTTTAAAGGTTCAGCTAAATCGAGTTCGGGATTTCATAGAGCATCTGGAATACTATATCCTCCAGTTGGGTATTGAAAAACTTTAAGTCCAAACTGAGGAACAACAGCTAAAATATGATCAAAAATATCTGCTTGAATAGCTTCATAATTAACCCATTCAATATCGTCCGAAAACACATAAATCTCTATGGGAAGGCCTGTGCTGCCTGGAGCCAGCTGTCTTATCAGAAAAGTCATATCCTTTTTCACATGTGGATGATTACTTAGGTAATCTAATATATATCTTCTAAAAACACCAACGTTAGTCAAGCTCCTGCCATTTATAATTTCAGATGTATCAATCTTATTATTCGTGTTGTATTCTTTTATCTCTGTTCGACGGACAGTGAGATATTGCTGTAGTAACTGGAACTTCATAAACTTTTGCAGCATGATATCATCACAAATTTTAATGCTGGAAATATCAATATTCACAGCTCTTTTTATACGCCTTCCACCAGAATCCTGCATTCCCCGCCAGTTTTTAAATGTACCCTCGATCAATTTATGAGTTGGAATTATAGAAATTGTTTTATCCCAGTTCTGAATCTTAATAGTATGAAGTGCTATATCAATAACATCACCATCAGCATTGTACTGCGGAACAGACAGCCAGTCTCCGATCTTGATCAGATCATTAAAAGAGATCTGTAAACTAGCAATCAACGAAAGAATTGTATCTTTGAAAATTAGAAGCAATACTGCCGTCATAGCTCCCAATCCACTTACAAAGATCCAAGGAGATTTTCCCATTACAATTCCCAAAACAACAATGCTTCCAACAATAAAGAAGAAAATTTTAACGATCTGCAGGTAACCTTTAATGGGTTTATTCAAAGCATTGCTGGATGTAACATAGATATCATTGACAGCAGACACCAAGGCCGCAGCTGCCAATACAGTATACCATACGATTCCAGCTTTACATATCCGCTCTATAAATACTTGAAAAACAGGAAACAGAAATGCCGAAAAATAGATCATCACCAAGGGAATGATCACATTCAGCTTATCAAAAACTTTTCGTTCTACCAGCTTATCATCCCACAATGTTTTGGTTTTTCTGCTCAATTTCAGGATCACGTTCATTAATATTTTTTTGGATACTAAATAAGCTACAAATGCCAATATCAGCACAGCACCAGCTGCTGTAAACTGGGCTTGCAGATTACTAAGATTTAGCATTTCTTGAATTGTTTCTATGTTCATATTTCACCTACATAAATTTGTAACGTAATCCAATTCAAAGATAACGTCCGGTTCTCTATTTCTTTTCCTTAATCTTCTTTCCTACTGCTTTCACACCTTTCTTAAAACCTATATAGCTAATTGCAGAAACTATTCCTGCCAGGATAAGCTTTAATACTGCTTTCGTACCTTTTTTCATAATTACTCCTTGCCTTTACGCTCAAATTTTATTATTTATTTTGTTTTAATTAGCGTTCTCAAAATTTAGAAGTCGTAATAATCAAAACTGAAAAGAAAACTTATGCTGAGCGATTGATTGTTTACTTTTACATTTCCTACTTTTCCGTTACAAGAAGTAAATAGAAACTCAAATGCAGAAGAATTTTGAATTGGTAATTCTATTCCGCTGGCAAAATAAAAGCCGGATTTTGTTAGAGATCCATTATCGTAACGATTATTTGTCATTAATAAACTAATTCCGCAATTTGCCTTCAAAGCTAAATTTATATATTTGCAACTGGGAATATAATAAATCATGGCATAAACAGGCATAAATGCAAATGATGACTTTTTATCATTTCGTAAATGCCTGAGAGGAGATGTACCAAATCCCATACCTAAATTAAATTTTTGGGCACTATGAGTTTCTGCGCGAAATATAAAACCTGGATTCGCATTAGTTTTGTATCTCTGTCCGAAACTGCTTTGTGCATGCGTTAAATTGAAATCATATCCAAATAGAAAGTTTAGTTCATATAAAGAGTTATAACCCTCCATATTTTTTTTCTTACCGATGTTCTTCCCATCTAAAACAACACCATCCTTTGTTAAATTTCTGGTGCTGATATCACTATTTCTTTGCAACCCTATAATGTCTTCTGGATTGCTATCTTCATTAATGATAATAGCATCAAGATATTCAAAATATTTGATTCTGGATTTCTCCAGATTTGCTAGTTCGTTTTTTGTAATTTCGTTATTTTTAAAATCTGTAACGTTAGTAACAAGAGCTATATCAACGATGTACAATTCATTTTCCTTTTCCAAAAAAATCGAGGATTGTTGATAATCTAAAAAATCTGCTACCAAAATATGATCATCTTTTATGAATATTGTAAGTGTGTTTTCGGTTTTAATATATCGAGCTGATAATCCAGTAACAATAAATGTACAAAGAACTATTAAAATCATTTTTCGAAGCATATCACCTCACAGAAATAAATTTCTTTAGAAAATTTATTTATATCTCTTTCTTAAGACCTAGTTACATAAACCATACCAGTAATGATCAGATTTAATTCTAATTTTAATCTTTTTTATTACTTATTATTTAGTTATTCAATTTTAAGAAATTAAATAACTCATCGGTATACAAGCGATAACTTAAACCCAAAGAAGCATAGTAAATTGTTCTAACTTTCTGAGTTACTTTATCTGAATGTGTAACAAATATTGAGCTAAATTCCAAGTTAAGTCTTTTTGTAATTCTTAGTTGTGAACCTTGCATGATATAATATCCGAACAAATATTTGTTCCCTTGATCATCTTGAGGAGGGGGAATAAAAACACAACCACCTAGTCCCATAGTTAAGCAATAATAGCGTCCATAGTTTATTGGGATCGCTCCGTTAAAATACAAAGCCAGAGCACTGTATTTCTCTTCAGAGTTGAGAAAATTCTTTTTATTCATATGGAGCGCAGTTCCAATACCATAGTAAGTTGCCGAACCTTTCATCATTTCAGCTTTGACACTGGCTCCACTCGGATACTCTGCATTTAAGGCCAGGAACATTTTCACATCATGCGTAAATCCTTTATTGCTAGCATTTGTAGATTTTCTGCTAATATCAGGAATTCCATTATTAAGAATTTGTGAGTTATTTACATTGTCCAGATCAACCAGAAAACTTAGTCTCATATCCTTGATGTTGCTCTTCTCAATAATGGCTAGATTCTTATTATTCTCCTCCAGTAGAAAGATATGACAGTTATCATTGCCCTCCAGATATCCTTCATAATACGTGGAATCGTGAAGGGTGACGGTATAGATTGTAGTCTTATCTGATTCAGGAAGAAAACGTGTTATGTTTTCCTGCTTCAACGTTATAATATCTTTATATTGTGTAGGAAGAATGCAAGAGTCTGGGGTGTTTTCAATCTCATTGAATGTAAGTTTCTTTCCATTAGAATCCAATAAGCTTAAGCAAATTTCAGGTTTAAGTTTGTACAAGATTTTATCTTTACTTACGTATAAAAAATATCCATTAGTATATTCGAATTTCCCAATTAGGATCCTGTTGTTAGGAAGAACTATAGCCATTGAAAATAATCGAACAATAACAGAAGCAAGAAAGACAATCAAAACCAATTTCCTGGGCATATTACCTCACAAGAATAATTTTAAATTTGATGTAGAATGCAATCATCTTTCGATGACTGATTTATATTAATATCAACTCTAAAATCGATACAAATTTATTATTAGATTTCAATTCTTACTTTTTTAATTCAGCTCGTTTATTTATGACATATATAAACTGTTTGTAGAAAAATTTGGATCGCTGGTAAGATTAACGCCTAAACGGCGTAATCCAGCTTCATCACCTGGTGTGGGAATGTGCGTCATGTGAACTTCACAACCTCGCAATTCACTTAATTTTTCCATGGCAACCTGTGCAGAAGGATTTGTTGTAGCACTTATGCTAAGAGCGATAAGGGTCTCCTCCACATCTAAACTCACCGATTTTTCATGCAGAATATTTTTTTCAAGTTTAAAGATCGATTCAATAACTTTTGGGGAAAGAACATGAATTTCATCTGGAATTGCTGCCAGTTTTTTGATCGAATTTAAGATAAGGCTGGAGGCTGAGTGCAGGATCTCAGAATTTTTCCCAGTTACAATTGAACCATCGGCTAATTCTATCGCTGCACCACAAAAGATCCCGTCGTTTCCTTTACCACAACTTTCAGCTGCTTCTGCTGTATCTCTGGCAGGTTGAACAGTAATCCTATCTTCAGTCTTTAGATTCAACTCTTTCATTATCAATTCAGCTCGATCTACTGTATCTTTACTCACCAGACCCAAGGCAAATTCACATCTATAGCGGAAGTAACGACGAATGATTTCCTGACATGATGCAAATTTGATTGCTTCATCATCTATAATTCCAAATCCGGCTCGATTAACGCCCATATCTGTAGGAGATTTATAGATTGCATCTTTACCTGTTATCTTTTCCAGTATTCTTCTAAGCACCGGAAAAACTTCCACGTCACGATTATAATTAATGGTTTGCTCTCCGTAAGCTTCCAAATGGTATGGATCGATCATATTGAAATCTTTCAGATCTGCAGTTGCTGATTCATAAGCTACATTTACAGGATGTTTTAACGGAATACTCCAGATCGGGAATGTTTCGAATTTTGCATAACCGGCACTTAATCCACGAGTGTGTTCGTGATACATTTGTGAAAGACAAGTTGCCAGTTTTCCGCTTCCAGGTCCTGGTCCGGTTACAATTACCAATGGTTTTGTGGTCTCGATGTAATCATTCGCTCCATATCCTTCGGGACTAACAATCATTTCAACATCGGTTGGATAACCTTTTGTAAATCGATGTGTATATACTTTCATTCCACGTCTTTCCAATTTATTCTTAAAAATTACTGCTGCCGGTTGGTTTTCGAAACGTGTAATCACAACTGCTGTCACATTGATCTCTCTTTCTCTGAGATCATCAATAAGTTTCATTGCATCTACATCGTAAGTTATACCAAAATCAGCTCTAATTTTTCGTCTTTCAATATCTCCGGCATAAATGCAAAGAATGATATCTGCCCGATCTTTCAATTTCTGCATCAACTCCATCTTTACATTGGGATGAAAACCAGGCAACACACGTGAAGCATGATAATCAAAGATTATTTTCCCACCAAACTCTAGATAAAGTTTATTATCAAATTTCTCTACTCTTTCCAGAATTGCTGTAGTTTGTTCTTTCAAGTATTTTTCATTATCAAAACCGACTTTCATTTAACTATATCCTTTTAGAAATTTCTGCTTTTAAATTGGAAACAAAGATCGCATGATTCGATCGATCAAAGAATTTTAGCGAAATATTGCCATCAATACAGCGATCGTAGGAATAATAATTTGTATATTCAAAAATATTTTTATTAAATCCAACAGTTAAATAACATTCTTCCAAGCTGTTAACAAACTCGCTCTGTAAATGATAATTGCCTTTCACATCTTTGGTAAATGCCACATATCGAACTGTTCCATTTTCGAATTTGATCTTAACATTATCATAACTTTTATCTTTATAATAAATCTTATCGGCAAAAAATACACCATTCAGGCTTGGACGTTCAATAGGAACTTCAATTATTCCAGTGGGGATAAAGACTATCTGCTGCTCTGTTGTATCACCCGTAAAAAGTTCAATTTTATCGCGAAATATTTTTAGTTCCAGTTCTTCATCCCGCGATTTGATCTTATAGTTGGAATAGGAATAAAATTCATCTTTTAAGTCATTTCCATACAAGCTAAGCAAGTTATAATTGCAATTCGCTGCATTGAAGTAAATCCCGCAAAGTTTTTCGAAATCTGCACCGATATATCCTGCCAACTCATGGGTAGGATAATTCAGGAATATTAGTTTTTTCTTTTGTTCAAAAAGATGTTCAATTACAGATTGTGTAGAATCCTGGAATTGTTTGATCTGTTTCTCGGCAGTAACTTTAAAGTCGCTGGAAAAACTCTCCCAACCTACTTCAATAAATATATCAATTGAATTGATCCAGTTTTTATAATAGTTGGGTGGAACAGAAAATATCTCATCCGGCATTTCTGCAAAAAAACGTTTTTTCAGGCTTTCAGTAGAGATTTCCAAAACAGGAAAGGCTTTTTTCTTGCGGATAGCAATAGCCAGTTCTTCGATCAAAGCAAGCTCTATAAGTGGATCTTCAGAGTTTTTACCGTTATGTATTTCACCCGCTATAGAGATGACATTATCGTTTTGGATTTTTAATAGATTGTTTACAATATTGAAAGCTAGTTCAGAGTATTGTTCCATTAGGATATATACCAGCTTTCCCCTAATTTTACATTAATCAGATTTTTAATCTCTTTCTCCAGAATCCTGGACGCAATTTTTTCGAATTTTTCTTCATTGTCACTTACATAAAATCTATCCTGTCCATTAACTTCTGTTTCAGGGTTTGGCAATATTTTCAAGAACTGATCCGAAACTGCTTCGGCACTATCTACTAATTTTATATTTGAGCCAACATATTTTCCTATAGCTTTTTTAAGAATAGGATAATGGGTACAGCCCAGTACTAATGTGTCGATATATTTGGATAATATATTTTCCAAATATTCTGCGATAACAAGTTTTGTAACTTCGTGATCTTCCCAACCTTCTTCCGCCAGAGAAACAAATAACGGACAAGCCTTGCTAAACACTTGTATGTCTGGAGCTATGTTAGAAATAGCATCAGCATAAGCTTTGCTTCGTATAGTTCCCTCAGTTCCAATTACACCAATTCTTTTAATTATTGTTGCACTTACTGCACTTATTGATCCTGGCTCTATTACACCTATAATCGGAACGGGGATTTTCTTTTGAAGCTCCGGAAGAGCTACAGCAGATGAAGTATTACAGGCCACTACAATTATCTTTGCTCCACACTGCATAAGAAAACGGGCGTTTTGGATGGAATAATCTACAACTGTACGTGGAGATTTTGGTCCATAAGGAACCCTTGCAGTATCACCGAAATATACGATATCTTCATAAGGAAATTTTTTGCGTATTTCTTTGAATACTGTTAAACCGCCAACTCCTGAATCAAATATTCCTATGGGGTTCTTATGCACAATATACCTCAATCCCAGCTAGTTTCTTATTCACTTCATACCTCAGTCCCTACTGGTTACTTAATCAAAATTTCACATAATTCTTCTAAATTTCTTGTTCCAAAATTGTTTAGAACATCTAGTTGTCAAGACAGGTTTAAATATTTATTTGACTTATTTTGATTCCTGCCTTATTTAGCCGTATTGAATAAAGTTGAATCTTTAAAATTGCAGGTAAAATATGAAAAAAGTTGGAATTGCTCTTGGCGGCGGCGGCGCACGTGGAATCTGCCATATTGAGTTCTTAAAAGTTCTTGATGAACTTGGTGTGAAGCCTTCGATTGTTTCGGGAACAAGTATAGGTGCTATTATTGGTGCTATGTATGCTTCCGGTTTAAGTGGATTGGATATTGAGAAGATAGTTCATGAAATTGATTACAAAGTTTTTTTGAAACTGCTTGATTTTTCCATATTAAGCAGAGCCAGTCTTATCAAAGGAAAAGGTGTAGAGAATTTTCTGAACGAGCATATTCCGGCAGACACATTTGAAGAGTTAAAGATCCCGTTAAAAGTAGTTGCAACGGATTTCTGGAGGGAAGAAGATGTAGTTTTCGAAACTGGAGAGCTCATCCCGGCAATTCGAGGTTCACTTTCTATTCCTGCTGTGTTCGAACCTATCATTTATCAGCAACGAGTATTAATCGATGGTGGAACCTCCAATAACTTGCCGTTCGACATAATTCGAGATGATTGTGATATACTTATCGCAATCGATGTTTCGGGAACCAAATCCTTTCCTATTGAGCCTAAAATCCCAAACTGGTTTGATAACATGATGACTTCGTTTCAGATTCTGCAATCCAGCATTGTAGAACATCAAATGAAGGTTTGTAAACCGGAAATCTACATAAAGCCTTCTTTGCAAGATGTAGGCATTTTGGATTTTGATAAAATTAATTATGTGCTGCAAAGTGTAAGGAAAGATGTGAAATATTTTCGAAAAGAATTAGAGAAGAAACTTGAACAGAAAAAATCAATTTTATCTTTTTTAGATAATTAGGAGGATTCAATGATAAATATTTTAAACATAGGAGATAAAGCCCCAGAATTTAGACTGCAAAACCAGAATGAGGAATATGCTGAATTACACAATTTTAAAGACAAGTGGTTAGTACTATATTTTTACCCAAAAGACAACACTTCCGGCTGAACCCTGGAAGCAAAAGACTTCACGAGTCTTGCTCCACAGTTTGCGGAGTTATACGCGGTAATTTTAGGTGTTAGCAAAGATTCTATAAAGAGTCATATCAATTTCATTTCCAAACAAGAACTTGGTATTGACCTGCTCAGTGATCCCGAACATAAAGTAATGGAAGATTATGGTGTTTGGCAGCTCAAGAAAATGTATGGGAAGGAATCAATGGGAGTTGTCCGCAGCACTTTTATTATAGATCCAAAAGGCATTATACAAAAAGTATGGTATAAAGTGAGAGCTAAAGAACATGCAGAAAAAGTTTTAACTGCATTGGGAGAATTACAATGAAGAATTTCTGTATAATTCTTATTGTTGCTTTACTTGCTGGCTGTGCCGGTGGTGGAGATGTTAGCAAAAAACGTGGCAAATTAAGTGAAGGTATGAAGAAAGCTTCCAAAGAAAATGAAAAAGATAGAAGAGTTCACACAAGTTACAATAGGGAGAATAACGACTCAGATATTTTTGTCTCATTTCACGATGAAGACGACGATGAAGGTGGCATAGTACTTTCTGATATATTCGATAGATCCAGATTTGTTACTCGATTTTCTACCGGCCTTACTAAGAATAATGATTTTTACGGTTTTCAAGATTTTTCTCTAGGACTTTCCGGAGAAATTTTTAGAAGAAACTATTGGTCACTATTTTTGGAAGCTGAGTATTCCCCTGTTCAAGAAACATCACAGCTGAACGCATCAATAGAAAATGGTGTGACGATTCTGAAAGTCGGTTTTCAATGGGATATTCATACAACTGGTGACTACTCGTTTCTGGGCAATTACTTTCTCTGGGGATTCGATATAGATTTTATGTCCTGGAAATATAAAAATCCCATTATTGCCTGGGATGATTATGGTAATGAAGAAACAATTTCTGAGGACTGGCTACAGGGATTGGAGATCTTTACAGGAATTGGATTTACTATAATGAATCCATATAAAATTCAATTAGGAGCAGAAGTAGTGCCCGGAATAATTTTGTGGGGATGGAACACTTACGAAGGATTTGAAAATGACGTTTTTGATCCTTTTCTCTTTATAAAATTACGTTTAGTTTTGAATTTCGATTTTTAAGAAATATATTTATAGCAGACTAATTTTCATCCTCATATAAATCGGTGTGTCTTCTTCCACCAAGACGGGTACTACCTCTTCGATCATCAGATCGATATCTAGCTTCATGGACAACTAGATCTTTGCCGTAAAAATCTTTGCCATCCATTGTACCAATTGCTTCATAAGCCTCTTCCCGAACTGGCATTTCAACGAATCCAAAAGCTTTCCATTCCCCATTAATGCGATCAATCAGAATTGTAACTGTTTCAACTTCGCCAAATTTCTTGAATTCGTTTTCTAAATTTTCTTTTGTAATATCACGGTTCATGTTACCAACAAAAATATTCATTCTCACTCCCTCATAATCGATCATACTAACTCCCCCAAAAAACTGAGTCCTGTGAATTAATATTAGGTATTCTACTATGGTTTAGTAATTTCGATTGTTAGGATTTGTGTCAAGAATAACTTTTTCAGCTTTACAATTCTTTACTTAAAATCAATTTTGCGTGGGGATGGAAATTACAAGGAGTTATCATGATTAAAAGAAGTTTGATTTTATTAGCGATATTAATCTCCCTATTGGGTTGTGCAAAAGAATGCGATCTGGCAGTTTACAACAATACACCTATTCAGCAAACAGTTAAAATTGATGGGCATATATTTAATATGCCTGCCAACGATGGTTATGCTAAAGAAACATATTTTCTTAACTCTTATGCTTTGTGGAATGACAAAATTAATATTCCTGTAGAATATGTGGCAAATTCACCTGTTTCTTATCGATCACCAAGAACATTTACTGTTGAGATGGAACCTGGTAAAGACAGAACATATCATGTTAGGTACGATAGAGGTCAGATTCAATTGAGAAATATTTCGTCAATAACTCTGGATCAGGTTCTGCTTAAAACAAACAATTCGGAAGAATGGTCGGAAGATCTTTATGAAGGTGCGCTTGAACCAGATGGAATTGATGTTATTGCTGTTGAAGAAGATAATTACACTTTAAAAATATTAGATGTATATGGAACTGAATACCCCTCACAGGAAATTGTTGTCATTGCTGGGGAGCAGTTGATGGTAATATTCACAGGAGAAATGTAGACTTAATCTTTATTGATCAGATGAACAATTAAAAATAGATATTTTTAATCAATTCTCTATTTTTGATTATATCGGGATTTTTTTCTTTCTTACCAAATTTACGTCGTCTGCTATCAAAACGTTCAATTACTTCAGGAATTAATAATTCCCATTCCAGTGGATTTATTGTTCCTATCTTTTTATATTCGTTTGTAATAGATTTGTACGCTGTTTCAAATTTATTTGCATTATAAATTGATGCCCAGAAAAGTAAAAAATGGATCAGGTCCTTTTCTGGCAGGTCGTATTCCCATTCACTAAAATCTAACATGTAATACTTTCCTTGTGAATAAATAAAATTCATAGGATTATTATCTATATGACAAATTACTTTACCGGATTTATTTTCTAATTCATGTAATTTAGCAATTAGCTCTGCAACTTTTGTGAAATCTGGTTGCAGAAGATCAACTAAAGGAGTGCCATCAATATATTCCAACATCAGAGTGTTCTTTCCATTATGATCTAAAAGTTTTGGTGTAAATGGAAGTTTTTTTTCGTAGATATAGAGCTCTTTTTTAAACATCTTAGGTGAATTACAAATTTTAATAACCTGACCTTTTGCTTTCTGAATTACAATGTTTGCCTTCATCGTGCACTCCTGGTTCAATTAATAGTTATTTTAATTTTCTGATCTTTTTTCACACCTTTTAGATTCTTCATGTAGGCTAATATCACATCTTTCAAAGTTTCCTGAACAAAAGGAACCACATCAAGTTTCTTACCGTCTAGTTCTATAGATATATCCAAGTTTCGATCTGTCTTGCAATCTTCTCTTGTTCGTTTTCCGGTTAAGATCGCACCCACCATTTCGTAACAACTCATACCGCATTCACCGCAGCATTCATGCTTGGGAAGCGGTAATACATCAAATACTCTGTGTTCAACCAGGTCAGTTAATGCCAAAATATCAGATTCTTCGTTAAACGCTTTTAGATTTTTGTAAGAATTATGATCATTACCATATATTCCGGAGATTGCAATCACAGTATCATCAAGCAATTCATCAAGTTGGGATTCATCTTTTGCACATATAATGCGAGGAAGAGCAGCCGTTTTCATACCTTCGACGATCACCCAGTCAGCATCAAGTTTAGAAAGCATCTGTTGTAACGTAAGCTGGTCATGCCAAATCTGATAAGTTTCTGTTAATCCTCGAGCAATTACAACATTCTGGCTGGCTTCCCAGTGACGCCAGCTATTACTTCCAATTTTTTCCATTGAGAAATTTTCAGCATGGATATCCTTGATAGAAGCAACACTGTATCCGCGTTTCTTAAGCTCTTTAATTAAGGCAACAGCAACAGATGTCTTACCTGTGTGATGATAACCTGCAACACTAATTACTTTCATTTATAAATCCCTGATTACACTTTATGGACTAAGAATTCCCAACCAATCTCCCAACAGGAATTGCAATCTTCCAATTAAAAGGGAAATACGAGCCATGGCTGTGTAACCAAACGCTGCTCCAAAACTAACCATCAAAAAATAAATTCCTATCTTGGCAGTTACACCGAAAGCACCTTCGTGTTTCTTGCTGAAATAGAAATATATAACGCCAGTAATCGTTCCTACAACCAGCAGGATCTGTCCGATAACTACTACCCAATTCCCACCAGTGAATGGATTTATCATGGTTGCAGTTAGTTGGTTTATCACATCGGATTTTAGGTACCGCAGGAAATAAATTCCCGAAGTTGTTCCAATAATAAGCGCTACTGGAAAACGACTGATCCAGTCGATGGAAGGAACGAGTCTCAGCAACATCATCACACCCAGAGCTGCCGGGATCAATTTGATCCAATTTGAACTGAAATCACTCATCAGTGGTGTGAAAAGGTTTGGGATCAAGATGAAGTAGATCGTGTAAACAAACCAGTAACCAGCAGAAAGCCCCACAAAGATCTGTTCTGCAACTTTGTAAAATGGATTATCTTTATAGAGAAAGCTGAAAATGGCAAATGTAAAAATAGCCCCTAACCAAATGCCTAAAACATCGAAGAAATGTACCATTATTCACCTCCATTAATTGTTTCACGTTTCTTATTGCGCCAATAATTAATGTTACCAATTGCGATGAAGATAATAATAAGTAGATGTGCTAATGATTGAGAATCCATTCCTGCAGTTGCTGTGCCTGGAGTGTCGATAAGAAATTCATATTCTGCAGCCCCTTTAAGACCGGCTAATAATCCATTTAATTGCTTTTGCTCATTCACATATGGTAATATGCCTGGTGCACTAACACCCGTAACCCCACCTGTAACAGGTTTACCATAAGTATCATGCACGATCTGCACCCATTGTTTTATGCCGGGATCACCAGCAGAAAATGAGCAGACAAAACTGATATTATTATAATTTTCAATTCCATTTAAGATCGGTAGTTCATTGATCAGAGTTCCGTTCACATCCGAAGGGAATACTTCCCGGAAATTCTTTCCCATCGCCTGGATTGTTACCATACCACCGGCTTTATATCCCATATTCACGTAATCAACTCCATAAACTTTATCAGGAAATTCAGGTTCTAGTTGCGCAAAAATATCAGCTGCCATCTGAACACCCATTGGCCAGAGAGCAGTGACCATGATCTTGATATTGCGTTGAAAACAATTTTTTACTACAGCTTTAGCCATCGGATGAAGCTCAGGTTTACTACCGGGATCATAATCGAAAGAAATGATAATTGTACTGCCGGAAGGTGTATCTTGAACCAAATCGTGAACCAAACGTGCATTCTCTGTTGTTTCAATAGGAAGCCCAACCACAAAAATCAAAGGTAGGGCCACACAAATGAAGATCAACAGGAATATCCATCTTCTATCTATACTTTTGTTCACAGCCATTATTCACCTCCCAGATAGGAGCGTTCAATTCCCAGGATGATACGCAATGAACTTCCGATCAGACCCAATCCGGCTCCGATCATAATGGCTCGCTGCCCGGCTGTATTAGGATATTTCATAATGAATTCAGCAATATTCGGCAGATGTAGAAAACTCAAAGAAGAAGGTAGCCAACCAGTAAGGAAACTTCCTAAACTTGTATTACCAAGCATTACCAACACAGCAGCGATCAATAGCAGATTAGATTCAACTGTACGGGCTATAAAGGCACGATAAGCTGCCGATGCGATGAAGAAAGCAAGCAGTGAAAACATCGTGGCCGAGAGATGCTGATACACATTATTGAAAAGATAATCAAAAGGTTTTGATCCAATGAATGATGTAACTCCTTCCCCGTTGCCCAAAATACCGTGATTTGATTCTGTTCCCCAGAAAATGCCGACAGTTACCATGATCGCAAAACTGGCTAGTGTTACGACAAAGAAAGGCCAGTTTGTTTGTTTAAATTTGATCTTGAGAAAATTTACTTTGAGCAAACTGAGTTGTCCTAATAAAATAGCAAAACCAGAAATGATGAGGAACCAGATTTCCAGCTCCCCTGAAATTTGTCCGAAAGGTTTATGTGGAATAAATTCTGAAATAATTATTATTAATCCAACGCAAAATGTTATGATTAAAGGTATTTTTCTTTTCATGATGTTCTCCTTAATGTAATGTCAGGAAGTCTTTCAGGAAAGAAATCCCTAAAATTTCCAGAATTATTCCGATAGTTAACACGAACACAAATAAAGCTTTTCCCAGATCTTGACCTTTTAAACTACCAAGTTGGTGCGGTTCTTTGGAAAGATAAGCAGAAGCAGCATAGAGTTCTTCTCCGATCAGAGTATAATCACAAGCAGCAACGAAAAATGGGAGCTGACTGGGCATGGCTGTTCCAGCTGTTTGGATGGCACCACTGGCAAAGCCAGTTTCCGCCAGGATCAATGATTCAGCATAAAATGCACCCAGAAAGAAATTAGCTGCTGGTTTCTCACGAACAATAATTCCGTCTACGCCGGCCACAAAACCAAATTGATCATCTGTGAGATAAAATACCGAATCGGGTTTATAAGCATCAGGACGACCAGCTTTCAGAAATGCTTCTTTCACTATTTCCTTAGCAGTGGAAAGAACCATAGAACGACAAACTGGTACAATGAGTTCAGCATCATATTCCGCTGCTTTCAGAGCTAATTGACCCAGAATCGTCAACCCGGCAATCGTTTGCATATCGTCCAGATCCAAAATTCCCGGTACGAAGAGAATAGGCCTTCCCATTTCAGTTGCTCTTCCTACAGATTCATCCATCGACTCTAACCCACTGATCTTTCGAATATAAAGTTCTTTACCGCTTTTGGCCGAAAAAATGAAAAAAACGATGGCAACAACAAGAATAATCACCCAGATAAGCAGTGCAATTTTATTTGTATTGAACCATTGCGCTTTGGAAGTTGCTGTGAATGTTGCTTCTTCCAGGGTTTCACCATTTTCGTTGTAGAGTGTAAGCAAATATGTATATTCAACACCTGGTTTCACTCCTGTTCCATCTTCGTAACGTCGGTTCAGATTATCTGTTTTCACCAGAACATTTTTGTCTCCGCTTTCACCCATTTTCTCCAAAACAACCTGCCCTGAATCATAGCCGGAAATCCTCCAGTTTATCTGCAGGGAAGTTCCGTCATCATTTGGTGTATCAATTACTTCCAGGTCGATCTGAGAAAATAGAAGAATGCTGGAGATAAGAAAAATCAACAAAATCGCTTTTTTCATTCTTGCTCCATATTTCGATTTATTTTACTATATTTTTGAAATTTGTTTTTAGATTTGGATTGTCAATCGAAAAACTTATCACATTTCAGATTTATAGAATCTGGTAGTTGGATAAGCTAAACCAATATCTTCATGCTTGGCAAATTCTATTAATATATCTTCCCAGATCGATTCTGTATAACCACGGCGTTTCCTGGTTTCGCATAAATGTCGAATTGTAAGCTGCACTCCATGATCTTTAACATCGGTATATACAATCGGTGTTAGATTTTTATAGTAGATCATAAATTTTCGGGCGGCTTGTTTGATCTGTCTTTCGATAGTTGCTGTAATATGTTCGCTACGGTTATTGGCAATATCCAGCAAGATCTGCTTTGCCTTTTGCCAGTCACTTTCAAAAGTAACAACTACTCGAATTTCATTCCAAACATATTTAAAACCTTTATCGTAATTAGCTAAATGGTTTGTAAATACCTTTCCATTTGGCACATGCACAATTCTACCGGTGCTTTGATCTGCATCTACCCAATTGCCAATTTCCAGAAGACTTATTTCGAAAGCACTTTGATCTATCACATCACCGGCAATATCTCCAATTTGGATCCTCTCTCCCACTTCGAATGGTTTGCGTGAAACAATATAAAACCAGCCAGCCAGATTAACCAAAGGATCACGCAGAGCCACTGCAATACCAGCAGAAAGCAAACCAAAATAAGTAGCAATCGATTGCACGCCATCATACCAGATCCTGCCGACTATTATCATTCCAATGATCAAAGCGGTTGTATTCACAATTTTACGCCACTGGTAATGCAGCTTTAGATCTTTTATCTTTTTTAAAATGACACTGCGAATGAAAAGGCGCAGTAAAAACAAAATCGTTATAATTACTATTGATTGAATTAATTTAATACCAAACGGAGAATTGAGATATGGAATATGTGAAAACAATTTTTCTATAAGATTCATGACCTTTCACCTGTTATCCGCATTGATTTAATTTCTTTAATACCATTATAAACAGCCAGCATTTCTGCAGCAATAGCTATAGCAATTTCCTGGGTCGTGGTTTTACCAATGTTCAAACCAATTGGAGCATAGATATTACTAATCAAATCTCCATCATATTTTGAACTCTTTACTTTTTTAAGAGCTTGAGCTATCTTTATCTTAGAACCTATCATACCAATATATTTTGCTGCTACATTCTGCTTACACAATTCATCGATAATATCAAAATCATGGATGTGCCCGTGTGTAAAAATTACAACTGAATCATTTTCTGTCGGCTTGAATTTCTTCACGTATTCAATGTAATCAAAAGTATAGATTTCTTTTGCCAGAGGAATGCGCTCTTTACTGGTAAATTCTTCACGATTATCAATTACGATACAATACAAACCTATTGAATTTAAGATTGGAACCAGACTGCGGCAAAGATGACCTGCTCCAAAAATATATACTTTTCTGGTTGGCTCAAAATACTCGAAAAATACTTTGGCTTTACCGCCACAAACCATGCCAATGCCTTCCGAAGTTTCTGTGAGTTCAAATTCCATGAAATCGTTCTTTTTGGTTTGATGGATCTCTTCACATTTATCTAAAACCATTCTTTCCAGTTTACCACCGCCAACTGTTCCTTCCATAGTTTTATCGGGATATGAGATCAATTTAAACCCGCTTCTACCAGGAGTTTTCTCTATACCTACTACTACAGTTGCCATTACAAAGGCAATACCTTTACGTTGGTTTTCTGCTGCTTTTGCTATTATTTCAAATACTGCTGTTTCCATCTATAATTCCTTAGATCTCAATATTTTTGTACTTGTCGAAATCTTCGAGCGTGTTTAAATTCTGTAGAATTCTTTTATCGTCAACTTCCAGATATTTTCTTTGAGATGCATGTTGTCTTATAACATCTCGTAGATTTGAATTATCCGACTGCGAAATTACAAAGTCTCTAAACTGAGTATTGAAGATTATTGGATGTCCAGCTCTGGGTGCACCATCAACGATTGTAGAAGGTTGAAAAATTTGATGTTCATCATCTAAACATTCAATCAACTCTTCATATATCTCTTCCGGCACAAAAGGTTGATCATTCATATGAAGAAGAGTTGGAAGATCTTTAGTTGCATGAGATAGTCCTTTTTTAATTGATGTAAACATGCCTTTTTCCGCATTTTCGTTAACTACAAAGTGAACATTATCAAGCTCTAAATAAGAATCTATCAAGTGTTGTTTAATAACTTCATAATTCTTAGATACAACTATTACTATTGATTCCGAAATAGGAGCTAGAATGTTTAGAATGCGGGTTATCACAGTTCCATTGCCTACTTGCAGCAATGCTTTTTCCTGTCCCATTCTGCTGGATTTTCCGGCGCAAAGTAAAATTGACGATATTTTTTTATCTTTGTTGTTTTTTTCAATCGTCATCAATTTTATCACCTCATTCCAATTTAATGATTGACACCTTGAACTTATTTTTTGACCTTTCCAAAGAAAATAATATTATATTATATGTCAAATGTATTGATTTGTTGTGATTAGTGGCTAAATATTTAATTAGTCCAATGTGTATTAATATCATAAAAGTAAATGTTTGGAGATTACATGGAACGTACAATCGATTTATATGAACAAGTCGAAAGACTTACCAAGATTGGAATTGCTCTCTCTGGAGAGAAAGATATAAATAATTTCTTCCAATTGATATTAGATGGTGCTATTTACTTCACAAATGCCGATGGTGGAACAATATATACTGTTTCAGAAGACCAGAAATCCCTCGATTTTAAATTGATCTGTACACGATCAAAAAATCTGAAACTAGGAACTGCTGATGTTTCTAAATGGCCATCGATACCACTTTATGAAGAAGATGGCTCGAAAAGAATGAAAAATTTTGCATCTTTTGTTGCAAACACAGGTGAACCTCAAAGCATTGAAGATGTTTATTATCAGGATGTATTTGATAATGCAGGTACAAAAAAATATGATGCCTCCAATGATTATCGTTCTAAATCGATGACGGCAATTCCTCTGAAGAATCATGAGAATGAGGTGCTGGGTGTAATTCAGCTTATCAATGCTATGGATGCAGAAGGAAACATAATTCCGTTTACGCAGGAAAATATTACCATGCTGCAATCTCTTGCCTCTCAGGCAGCAACTGCAATGTCAAATAAAGAACTTATCCGTAGTTTAGAGCGAGTATTGTATCAATTCATCCAGAGTATAGCCAAAGCTATTGATAGAAAATCTAAAAATACTGGTGGTCACGTAATGCGGGTTGCAGGACTTTCAGAACAATTATCTTATAAAATCCAGGAAGATACAACCTATTATCCCGATCTGAAATTTAATGATGATGAATTACAGGAGATCAGTCTGGCAGGTTGGATGCATGATGTAGGTAAGATCACTACACCTGTTTATGTTCAGGATAAAGCCAAGAAACTGGAAACTATTTTAGACCGTATCGAGATTGTAACTACCAGGTTTGAGTTGGTAGAAACTGTAATTAAAAAAGATATGGTTTTAGCAGATGAATCTCTGAAAAAAGAGCTGCAGGGAAAACTGGATTTGATTGTTGATTATTTGAAATTTATAGTAAATTGTAATACCGGTGGTGAATTCATGGCAGACGATGATCTGGCAAAACTCGATAAGATCCTTGAATTCAAACATAATTCTGAAGGAAAAGATTACTATTTAATTACCGAAAATGAACATGAGAATCTTGGTATTCGCAAGGGTACACTACTTTGGGAAGAAATTTTAAAAATGCGAGAACATGCAACAGTTACAGCCGAAATGCTTTCCGAACTTACCTTCCCCAAAAAATTCAAAAATGTTGCACTCTATGCCAGTGCTCATCATGAGAAACTAAATGGAAAAGGCTATCCATATCAACTTAGTGAAGCAGAACTTCCGTTGCAAGCCAGGATAATTGCTGTTGCAGATGTTTTCGAAGCACTCACCGCTTCCGATAGACCATACAAACCGGGAAAAACTCTTTCCGAATCATTCCGAATTCTGGGCTTTATGGCAAAAGACAAAGATATCGACTCAAAGATCTTGAATTTGCTTATTGATAGCGGATTATACATGGAATACGCTAAGGAATTTCTAAAACCAGAGCAAATTGATGAAGTAGACTTTGAAAAATTAAAATCAATGTATCAATAATTTATTTCACAGATAATCTATGGAAATAATTTCAAAAGCTCATCTAAAAGAAATGATGAAGCTGAAGCAAAAAAAGTATCGGGAATCCACATCTAAAGTTTTGGTAGAAGGCGTTCGCTTGATCCAGCAGCTAATAGAAAACAACATCCCAATTTTGGAACTGCTAACCACAACTGAAAATATACATAAACCGAAATACCCAGCAGATAAATACTTCAGCATGGAAGAGTGGCAAATACAGAATCTGTCATCTACCAAGCATCCGCAAGAGATGATGGCATTGATCTCCATCAAATTTCCTGCAATTGAGAACAATAATTTTCTACTTTACCTAGAAGATATTCAAGAACCAGGCAATCTTGGTACAATATTCCGAACTGCATTAGCTGCAGGTGTAGATGGCATTGTTCTTTCTCCCGATTGTTGTGAACTTACCAATCCTAAAGTAATACGTTCTTCACTTGGATCGGTTTTTTCGATGCCTTCAAAAATTGAGACAACCGAATGGCTCATCAAGCAGGATGCATCAATAATTTCCACATCTTCCCACCAGGCTCAAAGTATTTTTGATGTTCTCGTTCCTGAAGAAAATAAAATACTGGTGCTTGGTTCAGAAGCACACGGTATATCGCAAGAAGTACTGGATGCATCCAAATACAAAGTAAAAATTCCCATTTCAAATAATATCGAATCGTTGAACGTAGCTGCAGCTGCTGCAATTTCTATATATCATTTTTCACATGCCAGATAAAATACTAAAGTTCGCTTCCCGAAAATTATGGTTAGCTCCATTAGCAGGAATCACAGATAACATATTTAGAACTATCTGCAAAGAATGTGGTGCAGACATTGTAGTTAGCGAAATGATAAGTGCAGATGGCTTAAACTTTAATGAAACCAAAAGTATTGCTTATGCCGAATTTGAAGAAGAACAGCGTCCCTTCGCAATTCAACTATTTGGTTCAGATCCGGTTATGATGGCAAATGCCGTAGAAAAAGTATTGAAGAAGAAACCAGATTTAATAGACATTAATATGGGTTGCCCGGTTAAAAAAGTAATTAAACGTGGAGCTGGATCTGCCTTAATGCGAACACCCGAACTTGCTGAAGAAATAGTTAAAAGTGCTAAATCTGTACTAAACGGTACTAATATTCCACTAACTGTAAAATTCCGATCCGGTTGGGATAATTTCAGTATTAATGCTATCGAATTTGGACAGCGTATGGAAGCTGCTGGAGTTGACGGAATTTGTCTGCATCCACGCACCAGAACACAAATGTTTTCAGGACACAGCAATTGGAACTTAATTAAAGAATTAAAACAAAAAGTTTCGATACCAGTAATTGGAAATGGTGATATTCACTCTGCAAAAGATGTAATGGAAATGTTAGAGCTGACTGGTTGTGATGATGTAATGGTTGGAAGAGGAATTATGGGTAAACCATGGCTGTTCCAGGAAATAAAAAGTTTTATGGAAGATGGAAAGAAGCGAGAAATGAATGTCGATGAAAAACTAGAAATAATCCGTAAACATGCAGAACATACAGTTAAGCATAAAGGTCTGGAAAACGCAGTTATTGAAATGAGAACACATTTTGGCCATTACACAAAAGGTTTACGGGGTGGCGCCAGAGTTAGAGATTTCATTGTAAGATGTTTCGATATGGAAGACATTCTAACTAAAATTACAAACTTATATCTTTCTCAACCGAAACATTTGGAAAATTAAATGGATAGAGTCGAAAATATATTATGGCAAGTTTCATACTTAAAGAGTAATAATTGGTTAAAAGCCCGTAAGCTCCTGATGGAATCTATTGAGATATTTCCTAAAGATATTAATTTAAAAAAAGCTCTAGCCGACCTATACCTTTCTAAACATCTTTTTAAAAAAGCAGTTCACGTTTATCAGCAGATCTTAATGCAAGACCCAGATCAGGTAATGGTTCGCTTTCATGTGGGGAACTGTTTCCTTTCTCTAAAAGAATTCAAACTTGCACTAAACTATTATGATCAGATCAAAGAGGTTTTTCCTGAACTTCTATATAATAAATCTTTTGCATTATCTAAAGTAAATAGAATTGATGAAGCAATTATTGTTTTGGAAAATTTATTAAGTGTGCAGACAAATGTTCGATCAGAATTGCCCTACATATTCCTGGCAGAGCTTTATTATACACGTCGAGAATTTGATAAGACAATTGCAAATCTTAAAAAGGCTGAAAATGCATTTGGCAAAAAAGGTTCCATTTTTTATTTACGTGGTCTCACCTACTTTAATCTGGAGAATTGGTTAAAAGCATACCTGGCCTTTGAAAACGCAGCTAAATTACGGGTAAGTACACCGCATTTTTTAAAGAATCATGGCCTGGCTTGTGAAAAAATAGGCAAAACTGCGCAAGCTATCGACCTGATGCTAAAGAGCATAAAAAAAGCTCCTCTCGATCCTGGTGGATACATTGAGCTTATCAAGATCTATCTGGCACACAACAGAGTGATGGAAGCTTATAGCATTGCTCAACATGCAAAAAAAAATATTCCCTTTTCCATTACACTATCTATGTTGTACGATCAAATTTTACGTGAAGTGGAAAACGATTTTAATTTAAAAAAAGATTAAACTGCAGGAAATTTCGCACTCTTTTTGGATGGTTTTTGCAGCTGTAATTCACTTTTCGGCAATATAATATCTAGTTTAGGTACAAAAAATAAAAAGCCTGCTGAAAAAACAGCAGGCTAAGAAAATATTTGAGCAGCATTCTACTGATTTACAATTGCTCCATCTTCTACATAGTAATCCATAAACCATTCCGGAGTATCATTCAATCCCCAGAAATCATATCGGCCATTAATTCTATCACCGAAGGAATCAATTTCTATAAGACCTGTAACTCCGATATAACCACTTAGTGTATCAACCAGATTTTGCTTAAGATCATCAAAAAGAGTATCTTCATCCGACATATCCATTACATCAATTCCAATTGCTGCTGCATCATAGCAAAGCATTGCATAATTATTTACATCCTGAGTTGTAGCAAGCTCAATTCTAGTTTTTAAAGCAGTATAATCATCTGTTTCTTCTACACCAAAAATTGCTGATCTAAACTCGGTATCAAGCGCAAACTGCAAGGCTGCTGCTGCAGTTGAATCGAGTATTGTATTATTATTCACATAGCCATCACAGCAATACCAGCTTACTTCTGCCAGTGCATCGTAATCATCAGCAAATTCCAGGATCATTGTTCCTTCGTCGTAGCAGGCTACAAAAACAGCTGTCTCAGTATATTCTGCTGAAGTTAAGTTTTCTGTAATAATCGTGGATAATGAATCTAATGCCAATCTAATCTCTGATTCTCTGAAACTGAAGAAGTCTGAAGATCCCAGGAAGCTTCCGGTAAATTGTGTTTCGATGTTTTCTTGTAACGACATTCCCCAACTATCAGACAAATTGATCACAGCCAGATTTTGAATACCGTCATTTTCCATGACGGTATTGATCGCATCAAGCATTTCAATATCGTTTGGTACAATGCGAAAGATATTATCAATTGCTGCTAATTCTGTCATTGTGCTACCTGGACTTATCAATAAGCATTCTGCATCATCCAATACAGTTTTTACAGCCTGTAGCTCACCACTTAGCATAGGGCCGATGATACACTGAATACCCTGCCCAATCATGGCTAAAGCATTTGCACGGGCAATAGCCGGATCTGCTTGTGTATCCAAAAGAACCAATTCGATAATAACATCATCTTCTTCAAGCTCAGCATTTTTGTCTTCCACGGCAAACTGAATAGCCATTAGATATGCTTCTGCCTGTTGTTGATAATTCCCTGTCATAGGTAATAAAGCACCTATCTTAATTGTTTGTGGTGTTTCCGGTCCAGTGTTATCATCATCTTCACAACCCACAAAAAACAGGCATAAAACTAATAAAATCCCTAAAATACTTTTTTTCATCTTCTCTCTCCTATATTATTCTTCAATTCTTAGTGCTTTAGGTGATAGTTCACCGGAAGGTGATTTGGCTACAACACCATGTGGACCAATTGTGCCGCTGTTTATCCAACCGTTAATGGAAGAACCAGATGTTCCAACGGGCTTATTATAATACCAGAAACCATTCATGGTATCATCAACATTAAAAGCAAAACTATAGTTTATAATCCGCAATGGACTGAAACCGGTATCCTCACAAGATATACTGAAAATATCAGTATCATAATCGTAATAAGCCCAGGCTGTACCTGTGTAATTGTGATATCCGTAAACCATTTCTCCTCGCCATCGTATTTTGGAATTATACGAATAAAAAACATTCAGGAAAATGTCCCAACCGTCATCATCTTCCACAACCAAATCCCAGTCTCTAGATCGCTGAGTTGGATCTTCGTTAACTTCATTTTCCATAACCGGATTAGTGAGTTCCGGTTTGGTTCCGTTTTCGCTGGAACAGCTTAGCAAAAGTAAAACAATAAATACAATTACATAATTTTTCATCTTCTCTCTCCTATATCTACTAATCTTCAGTTCGCTGAGCTTTGGGTGATAGTTCACCGGAAGGTGAATTGCTATTTGCAGTAGGCAAATGGGGACCAATATAACCGCTTGTAATCCAAGCATCAATAGGATTTCCTAAATATCCAGAATCTTTATGGAAGAAATAAAAACCATCCATTACTTCATCTACAAATTTGTAGCTATATATTATTGTCTTTTCACTACTATAGAATACATATTTACTAGACATTGAGAATAGATCTGCATTCTTATCGTAATAAGCACAGGCAGGTCCCGAAAATTGAGAACTAGATCCAAAAACTAATTCTCCTCTCCATTCTGTTTCGTAATAATTATCTCTTACTACATCCAAGAAAATCTCCCAACCGTCATCATCCTCAACAACCAGATCCCAGGTTCGATCTCTTTGTGTAGGACTTTCACTACTTACACTCTCAACAATCGGATTAGTAAGCTCCGGTTTTGTTCCGTTTTCACTGCTACAGCTTAGCAAAAGTAAAACAATAAATAAAAATACAAAATTTTTCATCTATTCTCTCCTTTATTCTTCTGTTCTTTGTGCTTTTACTGAAAATTCATGCGATGATGTATTTCTATTTGTTGGTTGGCTATGAGAACCAATATTACCACTCTCTATCGATCCATAAATATGATAAGTATATAATAACGATTCATAGAAATAGCAACCAGACATATTATCATTACTGTCGAAGACAAAACTATAAGTAAGTACTTTGTCCTGGTATGCATCAATGCAAGACACAGTAAACACATCAGTAGTTTGATTGTAGTAAGCCCAGGCATCACCGGAATATAGAATTCCATATCTAATCCATTCTAAAACACCACTATACTTAGTATCCCCGAAATAAGCATTTTGCGAGTTCAAATAGATATCCCAGCCGTCAGAATCTACTACATGCAGATCCCAGGTTCGATCCCGTTGGGTGGGATCTTCGTTAACTTCATTTTCCATAACCGGATTTGTAAGTTCCTGTTTTGTTCCGTTTTCACTGGAACAACTCAGTAAAAGAAATAAAATAAATACAATTGCTAGAGACTTCATACTTCCTCCTTTTTATCATAAAATATTGAATAAATATATTCATCTATTCGAAACAAGGTTTCGAGTGTTTGAGTGTCAATCTTTTAATAGGGTAAATAGATCGGTTTAAAAATTATATTATTTTGGATTTCTTTGAAGCACAGAGGTAAGAAAAGTCGGCTTCTCGAAGAACTTCGGCAAAAGCATAATCTAGCATTGGTACAAAAAAAGCCTGCTGAAAAAACAGCAGGCTAAGAAAATATTTGAGCAACATTCTACGGATTTACAATTGCTCCATCCTCATAAGAGAAATCTATAAACCATTCCGGAGTATCGTTTAATCCCCAGAAATCGTACCTGCCGTTAACTCTGTCTCCATTGGCATCGATTTCGAAAATTCCGGAAACACCAGCATATCCACTAACTGCCGTAATAAAATTCTGTTTAAGTACAGAAAGTGCGACACCTTCTTCTAAATCTTCCAGAACATCAATAGCAATCTGCGTTGCATCATAAGATATTATTGCATAGTTATTTACATCTTGCCCTGCTGCTAATTCAATTCTCGCTTTCAATTCAAGATAATCCGCAGTTTCATCAATACCGAAAATTGTTGATCTGAACTCAGTATCAATGGCAAATTGCAAAGCTGCTACTGCAGTTGAATCGAATATTGCTTCGTTATTCACATAGCCATCACAGCAATACCAACCAACATCCGGAAGAGCATCGTAATCTCCGGCATAGTCCAATATCATGGTCCCTTCATCAAAACAAACGGTAAAAATCGCTGTATCTTCATATTCTGCCGGTGTAAGATTAGTTGTAATAAGGGTGGAAATGGAATCCAGAGCTGAATTAATATCTGCAGGACGATAAGTCATGAATCCCGAAGTTCCCAGGAAGTTACCTCCCATGCCGGTGAACATCGTCTCAATATTAGCAGCCAGGGAACTACCCCAACTATCTGTTAGATGAATGACAGCCAAATTTTGTACTCCACCATCTTCCATCACATTCAATACAGCATCCAGCAGTTCACTGTCATTTGGCACTAAACGGAATATATTATCATCTTCAGCCAATTCTATCATTGTACTGCCAGGACTAATAATAATACAATCCGATGCATCTGCAACTACCTTCACTGCTTCCAGTTCATTACTCGTCATAGGACCAATAATAAAACGGATCCCTTGCCCGATGAGTGCAGTGGTATATATTCTGGCCAGATCTGCATTTGTTTCTGTATCATAATAAACCAGTTCCACGCTGGTATTGCTTCCTAAGTTTTCAAATTCTGTATTTACATCTGAAATAGCTATCTGGATAGCATGTAGAAATGAAGTACCGTGCTGGGCAAAATTTCCACTTAATGGTAGCAAGGCTCCTATCTTAATTGTTTCTTTTGAATCAGGTCCCGTATTATCATCATCACTACATCCCAAAAATAATATGCAGGTTAAAATCAAAATTCCAATTAATTTCTTCATATCATCCCCCTTATTCCATTGATTGAGCTGAAAGTCTTGGTGTTGGTTCTTCATTAATAAAATCAGCTGCAATGGGTGATGATGTATGCGAACCAATAGTTCCACTTACAATGGTAGCTACAATTGTATATGCATAGCCATTATTATATGAATAAAAAACAGAACCATTCATTGCATTTCCATTAAACTCGAAAAAATAATTGCAATCTGTTGATCCTGAATTGCTATAGTTATTATCAATACCTGAAGCACCAAATAGATCTTTAGCAATATCATAATAGGCATATGCAAGTCCGACACTTGTACCATTGTATGGACAGTATAATTCTCCTGTCCATTTAATCTTATAATTGTTTACATAAGTAACATCAAGATTCAAATAAAAACCATCATCATCTACAATTACCAAATCCCAAGTTCTATCCCGTTGGGTGGGATCTTCGTTAACATCATTTTCCATAACCGGATTTGTAAGTTCCGGTTTTGTTCCGTTTTCACTGGAACAACTCAGTAAAAGAAATAAAATAAATACAATTGCTAGATACTTCATACATCCTCCTTTTTTACTATAAAATATTGTATAAATATATTCATATATTCGAAATAAGGTTTCGAGTGTTTGTGTGTCAATCTTTTAAAAGGTTAAATAGATCAGTTAAGAAATTATATTACATTGGATATTTTAAAGCAATCAGGCACGAAAAATCAGGGTTCCAAAGAATTTCTGGAAACAATCTTCATTCATTACTTCGGTACTCCTGCTTTCTTAGACGCAAAGTGTTGCGTCTCTACTCAAGAGTCGGCTTCACAAAGAATTTAGAGAAACGATCTCCACTTCGTACTCCGTACTCAGTTCTTTATTTTTGTGCTGTCATTATAAACGGAATTGAATCAGGTGAAAACTCTTTATGGGAAAAATTGCTAAACTCTTGAATATTGGAAAATCCAATTTCATGCATCAACTCAGATAATTCTTCTGGGAAAATTGGAAATAAGTTAATTTTATTTTCGATAATTTCGTTTGTATCTTTAATTGTTAGCACTGTATTGAATTCGATATTTCTAGGATTTCTATATGCTTTATAATTTCTAACAAATTTAATCTTATCATTTTCTATGGTGGGAAGATGATCAATTTTCAGGTTGAAAATTCTCGAATAATTTATAATTTGAATCGCAATTATTCCATCTATTTGAAGTAAATCGTAAGTTTTCCTTAAGAACATTTCAATATCTTCAATACTAGAAAGATGAACCAGAGTATTGCCAAAACAAATAATTCCAGCAAAGATTCCTCTCTGAAAGATCTGATCAATTTCACGCATATCTCCTTGTTTCCAAAGAACTTCATCAGATTTTTCCCGAGCCAGATCCAGCATATTCTCATCAAATTCCAATCCACTCATTGAATAACCGGTATTTGCCAGTTCAATCGTAAGATTTCCAGTTCCAGATCCAATTTCTACAAGTTTTGTTTCTTTAGAAAACACTGATTTAATGAAATCTATTTGAGCTTGTTTAACCGGAAATATATAATCATAATTCTGGGCAATCGATGAGTAAAATTTCATATCAACTCCTAATCTCTGTTATAAACTCATCGGAAATATGGATATCGCAAATAGAATTGTTTTTTGAAACGAGATTCTTCATGAGAAATAATTGAAAGAATTTTTCAGAAAGACGTTTCAATTTTAACTTTGTACACCGTACTCCCGCACTCCCGAACTACTGCACTTTCGAACTTCTCCACTTCGGAACTTCGCACTTCTGCACTCCGTAATTCAGTACATCCTTCTTCTCTAACAACTTTTCTTATTGACAGTTAGAAAGCAAATATTCACTTTCGGATTCGTATTTTATTTAATATCGAAATCGACAAAATCAAGCTGTGAAGAAGTGTTTGTAATTTAAGTGATGCACAGCGAGATCTACGGCTCAGAGAAATTGAGTATTAATGTTAAATATATGAAGTCGGGATTAAATTTAAACTTAAAGAAGGATTGGCTGAATTTGAACAAATTTTTTAATTAAATATCCATACAGGAGTAGTCAAATGAAAATTAGTGAGATTTTTCAATTAAACAAAACTCAACCCGAACTAGATTTTGTAGATATCGACACTAATCTGGATACACCATTATTTATCGATCCCTTTTTTCTTAGCATTAAAAAAGATAATTGATCATATTTAACATCAAAAACCATAAGAAGTTTTTTTCAGAGAGTTATTGATCTAATTAGAAATAATGATGTTAATTCAGCAAAATTACTTTTTCGAAACTTGCATGAACCAAACTCTACATGTTTAGGTATGTCACGTGGAACGCCACAAGGAAGAGGTGTTGGAAGAGGTGACACAAACGATATTTTCGATAGTATAATTAGAAGTAGAGCAATCCAAACAGGGTTAGTTGAGCATTTAGAAGATAACATATTATTTGTATATGGATTTGGTAAGGATAAACTGTCTGATATGACTACTAATATTATCCGTAGACATTTATTAGATTATACAATTGATCAATGCAAATTGCATAATATCCCCCTTGTTGATAATATTCCAAGTGGCTTCTATTGGAATAGAAATGCTTTACAGTGGGAGCAAGTTCATTCAAAATCTTTGATTGTTGACGGAAAGATAATTTTACTTGTTCCTAAAGGTGTTGTATCATTTTGTAATGACTATGTACCTCAAAGATACTATAATCATTATGTTCTTAATTTTATGCAGAATGAACATATAGAAATGAATTCTATATTGGTACAAAACAGAAATGATGGAACACCATATGTGACAAAAAAGGACTTGAAAGAAAGACATCCGATCAACAAACAATTTCTGATTGATTTTAGCCAAAGAAATCCTGAAATATTACAACAATTTAGACATGAAACAACAACAAGTTCAGTTAGTAATTTAGATTTAGATCTTATAAATCTAGACCAATTGATTCAATATCTTATTGATAAGCTACAAGGAATCACACCTGGCCATAGAGACGCAACCACTTATCATCATACTATTACTGGCATTCTAGAAATATTATTTTATCCTCATTTAATATATCCGGTACTAGAACGGGAAATACATGATGGTAGAAAACGAATTGATATATGTTTTGATAACGGCTCTGAAGAAGGTATTTTTTATAGGTTTTCAAATAATATGAATCTTCCATGTCCATATATAATGATAGAATGCAAGAATTATTCATCTGATCCTGCAAATCCCGAACTTGATCAATTATCAGGAAGATTTTCACCTAATAGAGGTACAGTTGGTTTTTTAATTTGCAGAAGTATAGATAATATGGATAGGTTTATTGAACGCTGTAGAGATACATATAGAGATAGCAGAGGATTAATAGTACCTATTGTTGACGATGATATCATAACGATGTTACAAAACTACAATAATTGGGAATCTAACTTTATTGACCAATTTCTTTCTGACAGAGTAAGAAGTATTACAATGAATTAGAGAGTACCCATTTTCAAATTTTCTATAAATATAATAAGCGATATGATTATAGTGAATACTTGCCAACCATTGCGAAGTTTTACTACTCTGAGGAATGTGTATGAATAAATTATTGAAAAAGCCAACGATAGTACTAATATTAGTATTAATGCTGGGGTATGTAATATTAACCGGCTCGGGGAAAATCTCTACACAATTAGTGAAATTATTACCGGAGATTTTCCAAACTGATTTTTACCTGAAAAATATAATAACAAAATTATTTTTTGTGGTATTATCTATTATAGCAATGCTGTTGATACCAAAGATGAAGCTTCGTGACTTCGGATTGAAATTACCTAAGAAAATAAATTATTTCAAACTTATCCTTCAGACTGTTGCTTTAACATTAGCCGGTATGCTTGTTTATGGTTTACTTTTTATGGGATTATTGCGAAACCTTTTTGGTGATACTAATGAAATAGGCTTCCCGGATAGCGGATCGTTCTTAAAAACAGTTTTGGTTGTATGGTTATGGTCGAGTATTTGTGAAGAAATTTTTAACAGAGGTTTGATACAATCGTTACTTAACGGTTTTAAGAAATATAAATTCTGCAAGCTTACACTTTCCGTTTGGATTTCCGGGATCATATTCGGAGCAATGCATTTTTCTGTATTAAAATTCAGTGATTCCATCTTTTTTGTATTGTTCATTGTTTTTAATACAACCACTCTCGGAGTTTTAGCTGCCTGTTATCGAGAAAAATCTAAAAGTGTATATCCAGCAATTATGGTACATATTATGGGCAATGTTGCAGGTTCATTGCCTTTATTGATCACGGCTATATTTTCATAGAAATTCAAAGGAAGAATTTCAGAAAATGATATCAATTCCGTACTTCTGTACACCGCACTTCTGTACTTCTACACTTCGTACCTCCATATCAACTTTTCTAATTGACAGTTAGAAAGCAGATATTCACTTTCGGATTTGTAATTTTTAGTTAATATCGAAATCGACAAAATCAAGCTGTGAAGAAGTGTTTATTATTGAAGTAATATATAAAAAACTAATAAAGGAAATTTGCATGAAGAAAAATGTTATAGTAATAATTTCATTAATTGTGATGAGTGTACTTCATTCACAAACTTTTGCACCACCCGAAAATTTAGAAACTAATATAATCGATTATAATAATGTAGAGTTAACCTGGGATGCTCCTGGTCAAGCCTTTACAGCAATTGAACATCACAACGGTTATAGCAACATGGGAATGGGAACTGGAGATGAAGCTAATTTTATTTGCGCAGCCCGTTTTGATGCTTCAGATTTGGCAGATTACTATAATGATAATGTTATCAGCGGAGTTAATATAATATGTCACTTAGATGAATATTCTTATGTTGCGATCCAGATCTATGAAGGTGGATCTTTTGGAGACCCGGGTGTATTAGTTTACGAAGAGGAGATCACAAATACAGTTTCACCTTCTGAGTGGACATACCATACACTTACTTCACCAGTTCCGCTTATAACTGGAAACGAATACTGGATTGGATATGAGATGTATACAACGGGAGGTCATCCAGCTGCTGTGGACAGCGGTCCAATGGTTCCAGATAAAGGCGCATGGATGTATTATAATGGCGTCTGGGATCTATTAACAAATATTGGTGCAATCCTGGATTATAACTGGGTTATAACCGGAGTATTAAGTAGTGAAAGTGATGATTTTGTAATGTTATCTAATTCTGCAGCTCATAAACCAATAAATAGAAGTGAGAAACCGGCAGCAATAATTCACACTGAAAATACTGTCTTCACTGTAGATCAAAGAAGTTCAAGTCACTTTGTACCAACCCGAAATTCAAGGTCAATAGCCGGTTACAAAATCTATCGAAACAGCTTTCAAATTGCAGAGATAACAGATCCAGCCAACCAATCCTTTACAGATGAATCACTGGATACCGGAGAATATGCATATTTTGTAACAGCAATATACACGGATCCCCAGGGAGAATCCAATCCTTCCAATTTCGCTACTGTAGAGATCGACTTGCCGGCTCCTGAGAATTTAAGTGCTCAATCCGTGGAATCAAACATACTTTTACAATGGAATAGTCTATCTCCATCTGAAAATTTGGAATCATACAATATATATAGAAATGGGGCATTATATGCTGAAGCGATAACCATTACGTTTTATATAGATATAAATGTGCCAATTGGTAATTATTGTTATAATGTTACAGCAGTTTATACAGGTGGATTTGAATCTGGTTTTTCTAACGATGCTTATGTAGTTTTATTCTCAAACCCCGGTACGTTAGAAGGTTCTGTTGTTTTGAATGATCCGCAGGGAAACGTTCAAAATGTATTACTAAATTTCGATGTTTTTAGTTCATCTCCAGACGAAACCGGTTTTTTCTCGATCAATTCAGTGCCGGGAACTTTTTCTCTAATTGCATCTTTAGAAGGTTTTGCATCTTATTTAAACAATGATATTACTATTACAGAGAACCAGATAACAGTGCTTGATTTCAGCTTAGATATTTTAGAAATTCCAGAAAATTTAATTCTAACTTCTATGACGAATGATGTAAATCTACAATGGTCAATGCCGGAATTGGAAAACCGTGAATTAACAGGCTTTCAGGTTTTCAGAAATGATGAGTTATTGATCGAAATAGATGATCCGGCTGTATTTTCTTATGATGATCTTGGCTTAGATGCAGGGAACTATACTTATTCTATAAGAGCAGTTCATGGTGGCAATCTATCACTTCCATCTGAAGAAGAAACTATCGAAATATTACTTCTTTCTCCTGTAAACCTGACACTTTCTTTACAAGACCTTGATATTTTGCTAGAGTGGGAAGCGCCAGATTATACCAGAGAACTTTCAGGTTATCGAGTTTATAGAAACAATGTCTTCATTATTGAAACCGATGGAGTAACTTATCTTGATGAAAATATGCCGCCTAGTACATACTCATATTACGTAACTTCAATTTATGATTCCTTTGAATCTGAACCTTCCAATACGGAAACAATAGAAATAGTATTAGCACCACCCCATAACCTTGTTCTCACTTCCCAGGTACCGGATATCTTATTGGAATGGGAAGCTCCTATTGCTACAAGAGAGCTTACAGGTTATCGAGTATACAGGGATGATGACTTTATTATTGAAACTTCTGAAACCACATTCTTAGATGAGAACATGCCCACAAATACATACACATATTGTGTAACAGCAATGTACGATATTTATGAATCGGAACCATCCAACATTGAAACAATAGTGCATACTTCAAGTGAAGAAGATCTTATTGTTCAAACAAAACTGATCGGAAATTATCCCAATCCTTTTAACCCAAGTACTGATATCAGATTTCAGACTTCAGACTTCAGTAATGATGCACAGATTGATGTCTATAATTTGAAGGGACAGAAAGTGAAGACATTACTCATCAATTCATCAATGCTTAAACCCATTAACTCGGTAACCTGGAATGGTGATGACGAAAACAACCAACCTGTTAGCTCAGGAATCTATTTCTATAAATTGAATGTTAAAGGGAAAACCAAGGCAGTTAAGAAATGTTTGTTGTTGAAATAATTGAACATTTGAGAGAAAATTTATGAATTCAACATTATGGAAATTTGGAATAATTATTCTACTAGTTGCATCAAGCGGTTGTTCCGATCTGTTAACTGCGCCAGAGGAAAATGAAAACCTCAGACCTACTATTTCTATACATTTCAGTCTTTCAGAAGCTAACCATGTTCTGCTTTATATAACAAACTACAATTTTGAACTAGTAAAAGTATTAATTGATGAAGAACTACCTGCTAACTACTATTCTGTAAACTGGAATGCAAAAGATTCTAATGAAGATGATGTAGCCTCAGGAATTTATTACGCTTATTTAATTACTGGTGATTACTTTAATGTCATTGATATGATACTTTTGAAATGATATTTGAAAACTATAAAAAAATTAAAGAGGAATAATATGAAATTAATTTTAATGAAGTTTGTTTTGATCGTATTACTAGCAGCTCTTGGCGGTTGCTCCGATCTGCTTACAGCTCCGGAAGAAAATGAAAATAATCGCGCCTGTACTACTATTAGCTTTGGTTTAACAGAACCTAACCATGTTCTGCTTTATGTTACAAACTACAATTTTGAACTGGTGAAAGTGCTTGCAAATGAAGAAATGCCTAATGGACCACATTCTATCATATGGGATGGGAAAGACTATAATGGTGATGCAATAGCTTCGGGAATCTATTATTATTTTCTAATTGCAGGTGATTATGCCAGTGGTCAGCAAATGATTCTTGTGAAATAATAACGGAGATGAGCAATGAATAAAACAATGATCCTATTAATCTTACTAACCATTTCGTTAGCTAATCTTTTCCCGGTATCTCAATTTGGTTGTCAATTTCTGTTCATCAATACTTCAGCTCGCGATGCAGCCTTTGGCCTGGAATCGGGAACAGCAGGTTTAAGGTATTTGTCAGCATCATCTGTAAGCAACAATCCTGCCAAATTAGGTGCACTAACTACTGCAAATTATGACCTTTCTTTCTACGATTACAGCTGGGGAAAGTTTACCTCCGCTGCTTTGGCATTTCGCTGGAACGGTATCGGATTATGTTTTCCGATTATCAATGATGAAAATGAATTTGGCACAAAACTAAAATACAATACTATGGGTATTACAGATGAAACCAATAATGAAATAGGAACTTACAAGCCTTATGAAATTAACCGCAAATTCTCTATCGGAATTGATGTATTGGAATTTGGCAGTAATTATAACAATACCAATACTAATGATCTTAGCAAAAATGTAAAACTTTTTGCTGGATATAGCCATAACTTCATAAAGAGTATGCTTGTGCCAGAAAATGAACCTAATTATGATGGTGAAAGTTCGTTTGGAGAAATTGGCTTTCTAGCACAGTATCTGCCAGAGAAAACTGCTAATAATTATTTTTCTATGGATTACACCTTAGGCATAAATTTTGTAAATCCCACCAAAGAAGAGATCTATTATATAAATGAAAGTCAGGCCGATCCTCTACCTTATGGTGTGAAATATGCTATATCCAGTTGTATGGCTGTAGATCTGGCCTGGTTCAACCAAAAGAATCCGGACTACGACACTTCTGTGTTGAGTCATTTCACAGATAAATTCCTGGTTTTGTATGGAAGCTTCGATAAGGCAAACTATGGCGGCATCAGGAAGATAACCGGTTATGGTTTGGAAATATCTCTTTTTGATATTTTATCTTACCGGTTGGGACATACAGATAACGATGAAACAAATTTATCCGGCAGCAGCTATTCCCTGGGACTTAACCTGATGTATAATGATCAATTTGGTATTTCTGTTGATTACACGGAAATGTTCGACAACAGTAAGATCTACGGTCCGGAGAAATTGAATTTTAATGTAAAGTATAGGTTTTAGGAATAAAACATGAACGAGTAAGAAATGTTTTATAAATGTGATATACACGACATTTTGTCGCATATAACCACAAATTTGGTAGTGTTCGCAACAAAATTGTCGGGAATACATACATTAGCAGCATCTTAAAAAAATGAGTAAAAGAGAAATTATGAAATTTACTTTTATTTTGTATATTGTGTGTTTAATTCTAATAGGATGCAAAAATACTAAAAATGAAGTAATAGACAAAAAAACAACCAGCTCACGAACTAAAACTCAGATTATAGTAAACAATAGATCGATAGGATTTAGTTATGAACCGGTTCTTAAAAATGAAGTACCTTTCGGATTACCGAAAGGAGACTCTTCAGACCCAAATTGGAATCTCGATCATGGTAGTATAAGCAAAATCATAGAGTTATCGATATCAAGAATCAGAGTAAACTATTATTCAAGCGAATGGGAAAACATAGACTCGGTGATACAATTTTTAATTGAAATATTGCAGGACTCTGAATCAAAAACTTATGATGCTCCTGTTTGGGCACAACCATTTGCCTTAAGTATTATGTGTTCAATAAATTACAATAACGGTGCTGATGGAATATGGCTTATAGGAAAGGATCTATGGACATCGAGTATCGAAGATCAATCCGGAAAGATATGGTTTGCTACGCATACAAACAAATCCTTCTTTCCTAAAAAATAGCAAGATATAATCCAATAATAAATCGTGAGAAAAAAAATGAATAAAATTATGTTTTAATAAAGGATAATTACAAATTATCATTGAAACAGTGAAGTCTTACTGAATAGAGAAGTTGACTAATTGATCTGAATTCACAGTTTTCAAAATGTAAATGCCGAATCGCAAATATGTTCAGATGGTGGATATGTAATGAAAATAAGCAGTGAAGGAGAGCTTCTTTGGACAGACAAAGATACATTAAAATTTCCTGCACTTAAGTTTCTTATTCTATAAGTAATTAAAAATTGCCAGATCTAACCCAAACCCGGATTTTGGCATATAAAGAATAATTCACGGAGGGAAAAAGTGAAAAAGTTATATTTTACTATTTTTATGTTTATCATGGTAACTGCCCTGTTTGCAGATCCACTTTTTGAAACTTTTGACGAAGATGCTGTTCCGGCAGGTTGGACCATTGACGGTACATCCGCAGACGGCTGGACCACTAGCAATGCAATTATCGGCGATCACACTGGCAACGGTGGATACTACTTCATGTTCAACTGCTACAACGAGCAGGTTGGTTTAACTGGCTTAGCCACAACCCCAAGAGTTACAGTTTCAGCTGAAGAATCTAGTTTTGATTTCTGGGTAAACTACTTCTTATTGGAAGGTGATTGGGGCAACTCAGCCAATTTATATGTTGATGTTTCCACAGATGAAGGTACAACCTGGGTTATGGGAACAACCGATTTCATTGAAAATCAATTTGGCACCGGCTGGCATAACATCACAATTGATCTCGCTGAATACATCGGCCAAAACATTGATGTACGTTTTAACGCGATTAGTGATTACGGTTCCTATAACATTGCTGTTGATGATGTTTCCGGACCATCAATCTACGAAACTCAGGTAATCCCTGGAGTAGCAATCGACCCAATACCTGCTAACGCAACAACCGAGGCACCTATTGTACAGACTTTGGAATGGAGCGCTGGAACAGGTACACCTACCGGTTACAATATGTATTTTGGTACTACAGTAGAACCTGAATTCATTGAAGATATTGGTAATAACTCTTTCTATCAAATCCCTAATGTATTGGAATACAGCACAACCTATTATTGGAGAGTTGTACCTTACAACGCCATTGGTGATGCTGAAAACTGCCCTGTTTGGCAATTCACAACTCTTATTGGTAATGCAATTGAGACCTTCCCCTGGACCGAAGATTTTGCTGAAGCAGATCCCTCTTCCAACTGGCCACTGCCAGATTGGGATCGCGCAGAAGGCGAATTAACTGAATCCACAACAATGGCCTGGGATGCGTTTGGCTGGTCAGCAGATGACTTTGCCAACATCGTAGAACCTGTTAATATGAGTGCCAGAATCAATGTTTATGGAACCGGTCGTATTCACTGGCTGGTAACTCCATCTTTCAATCTTGCTTCAGGACAAGATTATGTTTTATCAATGGATATGGCACTTACCCAGTATGGCAACAACGAACCGGGTGCTTTAGGCGAAGATGACTTCTTTGCTGTGGTTATCTCTCCTGATAACGGTTACACCTGGAGTTCGAACCATGTTCTACAGCAGTGGATTGCTGGTGATGAAATTACTAACACACCTCAGAATGAAGAGGTGTCAATAAGCGGATACAGCGGACTCGTTCGTATCGGTTTTTATGGGCAATCTTTAGTTGCTAACGAAGATGTTGATCTCTTCATCGATAACCTGGATATTAGCCTGGCTGGTGTGTTTATTGAAGGTGAAGAAGAGAACGTTGTGGCAGCTTATAGTCTTATTGGTAACTACCCAAATCCATTTAACCCGACCACCAAAATAAACTTTTCTATTCCAACAGAAAGCAAAGTGAACATCACTGTGTACAACATCAAAGGTCAAACGGTGAAAACGCTAACGAGCGAGAAGTACGATAGAGGTAATCATCAGGTTATCTGGCACGGTAAAGATTCATCTAATAATTCCGTAGCCTCGGGTGTATACTTCTACAAGCTAAGTGTGGACGGTAAAGAGAAAGACATTAAGAAGATGTTGCTTTTAAAATAGTGACCTAAATTGTATCAAATCAGCTCAGGTGTATTCTTGGGCTGATTTTGTTTTGAATAGAACGATGCGACTAACAAACGCGCCCACAAAAAACAAGAAGAAAAGTAAGATGAATCGCCGCACACGCCAAACATTAGAGAAAAAATGAAAAAAATAATTATATCCTTGTTACTTCTGATTCCTATGCTATCTTATGGGCAACTAGAAAAAGAAATTACTGGAGAGCATATGTTTACAAACCAGCTAATTCATGAAAGTAGTCCTTATTTACTGCAGCACGCTCATAACCCTGTAGATTGGTATCCGTGGAGTGAAGCTGCCTTGGCAAAGGCAAAAGCTGAAAATAAATTATTGATCATCAGTATAGGTTATGCAGCTTGCCATTGGTGTCACGTGATGGAGCATGAAAGCTTTGAAGACACTACGGTAGCCAAATTTATGAATGATAATTTCATCTCGATAAAAGTGGATAGAGAAGAGCGACCCGATATTGATCAAGTATACATGAATGCAGTGCAATTACTTAAGGGAAGTGGTGGCTGGCCTTTGAATGTGATTGCCCTACCGGATGGAAGACCGCTGTATGGAGGAACATATTTTCCCAAAGAGAGCTGGATCTCCATGTTATCACAAGTTCTGGATTTCACAGTAAAAAATCCTGAAAAAGCGGAAGAACAAGCTAAGTCTTTAACAGATGGAGTGAACAAAAGTGAAATAATTTTAGAGAAAACTGAAAATACCGATTACACAATAAATGACCTGACAGCTATTTTTTCTATATGGAAAAATGATATTGATACTGTAAATGGTGGAAGTAATCGTGCGCCAAAATTCCCTTTACCAATAGGTTATCAATTCTTATTACATTATAATTATTTAACCAAAGATAATGATGCCTTGAATGCTGTAACACTAACCTTAAACAAAATGGCTGACGGCGGGATCTATGATCAGGTTGGCGGTGGATTTGCCAGGTATTCAACCGATTCAATTTGGAAAGTACCTCATTTTGAAAAGATGATCTACGATAACTCCCAATTAGTTAGTTTATATTCATGTGGCTACCAAGCTACAAAAAATCCTTTTTATAAAACATTAGTCTATGAAACATTAGAATTTATTGAACGAGAATTAACCTCAAAGGAGGGAGCATTCTATTCTTCCATAGATGCAGATAGTGAAGGCGAAGAAGGAAAATTTTATGTTTGGAGCAAAGCAGAATTAGAACGAATTTCGGGAAAAGATGCAGATGTAATCGCGGAATATTACAGTGTTATCAATACTGGAAATTGGGAAAATGGAAACAATATTTTATATAAAACAAATTCAGATAAAAGAATAGCAGAAAAATTTAAGATCACTCCCGAAGAATTGCAACAAAAGATTGATTCTGCCAAAAAGTTAATACTAGAAGAACGATCCAAAAGAATTCGTCCAACACTTGATGATAAGATCATAACCTCCTGGAATGCCCTGATGCTGAAAGGTTATGTAGATGCTTACAGAGTTTTCAATGAACCTGAATTTTTAGAATCAGCCATAAAGAACGCTGAATTCATCTTGCAAAATGTCCAAAAACCTGATCTTTGTTTGGATAGAAATTATAAAAACGGAAAATCTTCGATCAATGGTTTTCTGGATGATTATGCTTTTACAATTGATGCTTTCATCTCGCTTTATCAAGCCACATTTGATGAAAAGTGGTTGCTGGAAGCAGAGAAATTAACCGCCTATTCCCTTGCTCATTTTTTCGATGAAGAAAGTGGAATGTTCTTTTATACTTCTGATATAGATCCTGATCTTGTTGCGCGAAAAATGGAAATTGCTGACAATGTGATTCCCTCTTCAAACTCACAAATGGCAAAGAACTTATTTTTGTTGGGGCAGTATTTATATAAAGATGATTATATTTTAAAATCCAAACAAATGCTTAATAATGTAAAACAAGCTGCCATGAGAAGTGGAGTGTATTATGCCAATTGGGATATTTTAATGGCGTGGTTTATCAGCGAACCATATCTAATAACTATTGTTGGTGATGATCATTTAAGCAAAAGAGAGAAATTTGACACCTACTATTTACCGAATGTATTTTTATCCGGTGGGAAGACGGAAGGTTCGTTAGAATTACTTAAAGGTAAAAAAATTGCAGGACAAACCACAATTTATGCTTGCCAAAATAGAGTATGTGATCGACCTGAGACTGAAGTTGAAGATGTAATTATACAAATTAGGGAGTAAATTATGAACTGGAAGAGTAAAAAGAAAGGTTTTGTAATCAATGCATTTCTGGTTGCTTTGTTATTTGGCTTGGTTTCCCTTAACAAGGAAGTCTTGAGACCCGCTTTGAATAGTTCACATTTACTGATAATTCTTACGGGTTGCTTTCCAAATTTTATTGCAGCCTTTCTCATTAGTTTGGCACCTGTAACAGCGATTTTAGTTCGGAAGTTAAAACATGGAAGAGTGATCATATATTTATTTTCAATAGCAGTATTTATCATTTTAATGATTGAGGAGTTTAACCCTATGTGGGGAGCAAGTACACGTTATGATTCATTTGATATTATTGCCAGTGCTGTTGGTTCATTATTAGCTATTATAACTTTTGAATTGATAACAATGCTTGGGAAAAAGAGAAATCTGAGAATAGACTAAACACAATAAAAAAGAAAAGGAGCATTTGATGAAGAAAGTAGCTATATTTTTTTTATTGTTTTATGTGGTTTCAATCTTAAATGCCTTCAATAAATCAAAGATCTCAGTGTTTTATAAAGAGATGAAACCTTCACAACAAGTTCTAACAAGAGTCGATTCGCTTTTGAATAACTTTTTGGATTCATATAATGTTCAATATTACAATATCGAAGATACAGAGAATATTTCCATCATTAAAAAACTCGGTTTACCAGACACTCACTTTCCTTTTGCTATTGTAATAGATGGTAAATTCACAACCAATATTTTGGGAAAAACTATTTCATTTATCCACTTTCCATTATTCATGAAAGGAATTGGACGTCACGAGGGAAACTGGTCGTTGGAAGAATTGCAGCAAGTTTTAGAAAGTAATAACTTATTAGCCGACGAAAATATCCTTCCAATTCTTGATGAAGAAATCGAGGATATTGAGTGTGAAGATTAGTGTTTGATTATTAGGGATTTCAGACGCAAAGTATTGCGTCTCTGCTTAAAGTAGTGTTGAAAGACAATATCCGTATTTGCTTTTATTATTTGCAAATAAGGTTAATTAATGTTAGTTTATCTTAATCTATTAGAGGGGGTAAAGTTATGAGCAAAAAAAAGAATATTCTTACAACTGCTGCGGGAATACCAGTTCCTGATAATCAAACTTCACTTACTGCTGGCAAATATGGACCAATACTTCTTCAAGACCATTATTTACAGGAAAAGCTGGCTCACTTCAATCGAGAAAGAATTCCGGAACGTGTTGTACATGCCAAAGCTGCGGGTGCATACGGAACTTTAACAATAACGAAAGATATTACCAAATACACAAAAGCAAAGATCTTTTCTAAGATCGGTAAAAAAACTGAAGTTTTGGGTCGTTTTTCTACTGTTGCCGGAGAGAAAGGTTCTGCCGATACAGTTCGTGACGTTAGAGGTTTTGCCTTAAAATTTTATACTGAAGAAGGTAACTGGGACCTGGTTGGCAACAATACCCCGGTATTTTTTATCAGAGATGCGATCAAGTTCCCGGATTTTATTCACACCCAGAAACGTGATCCTCAAACAAACTGTAAATCTGATCTTATGCAGTGGGATTTCTGGTCTCAGGTACCGGAAGCACTCCATCAAATTACTGTTCTATTTTCAGAACGGGGCTTACCACAGGGAATTCCCTTTATGAATGGTTACGGCTGCCATACTTTCAGCCTTATCAATGCCGAAAATGAAAGATTCTGGGTAAAATTCCATTTCAAAACTCAGCAGGGTATAAAGTGTATGTCACCCAAAGAAGCTGCCAAGATTGCCGGAGAAGATCCGGATTTTCATACTCACGAACTTTTTGATGCTATTGAAAAAGGTGAATATCCAAAATGGACTTTACACGTTCAGATCATGCCGGAACTGGATGCGGAGAATTACAAATGGAATCCATTTGATCTGACCAAGGTTTGGCCGCATGTAGATTATCCTCTTATCGAAGTGGGAGTAATGGAGATGAATCGAAATTCTAAAAATTACTTTGCAGAGGTTGAGCAAGCTGCATTTTCGCCATCTAATGTCGTTCCAGGTATTTCATTTTCTCCGGACAAGATGCTGCAGGCACGCATTTTTTCTTATGCCGATGCTCACCGTTACCGTTTGGGTGGAAATTTTGAACGATTACCAGTTAATGCTCCTCATGGTACGAAAGTACAAAACCCCTATCAGCGTGATGGTTCTATGAGGTTTGATGACAATGGTGGTACTGAGCCTAATTATGAACCAAATAGTTTTAATGGTCCCAAAGAAGATCATTCCTACGATGAACCACCGTTAAAGATATCCGGTGATGCAACCCGATATGAACAAAAACGGGGAGCAGATGATGATTACATCCAGCCGGGTAATCTTTTCAGATTAATGTCTCCTCAAAAGCAGCAGGAATTGATCGATAACATAGCTGGGACATTAAAGAAAGTTCCCAAAGAAATCCAGCAAAAGATGATCGTGCATTTCAGCAAAGCAGATAAAAATTATGGCGATGGTGTTGCCAAAGCCCTTGGATTGTAATAGATTACAAATGTTGGTTTTATTCTTCCGAGTTGGATTTCGTTTAATTCGACTCGGAAATTTTTAAGTTTAGCAAGACGCAAAGTATTGCGTCTCTACATAAGAGTCGGCTTTCCTAAGAATTTAGGGAAACGATCTCCTTCTCCTCTTCTTCTTCTCGAACTTCCATCCTTTGCTTCAAAGTTGAAAGTGAGCTTCCAGCACTGCTCCCAGAGCCTGACCGGGAGATAATGAAGATTCACCAGAAAAAAGAGGAGTATAAAAGAATCTTATTCCAATAATTCTTTTCTTTGCAGCTTTGCTGTTAAAATCATAACCAATTAAACCACTTACGATTGGACCCATTGCAAAAAAATTATTTCCTCTATTATCCAGATCCGATCGATAATCCGGTCCATAGTGGAAACTAATTCCCATACCCGGGGCTAATATTAAAGATGATTTGCTGGTAATTTGTTTACTAAACTCCATAGAAACCTGTGGTTCAAACTGCAGCATTTCAAAAGCAGCTCCGAATAAAATTGGACGCATCACAGGCAATTCAAAAGTCAGATCAACATTCGGTTTAATATTCTTTTTTAATGAGTAACATCACATCAGCAATTGGTCCGCCTTTTACGTCAGCAGCAGAACCCACACACATTCGCATATCATCATAACGGCCGCCTGCCATCACCTTTATACCGAGTGTAGTTTGTTGTTCATCGGAAAATAAATTTCCCAGGAACATCATTATGAGCATTAATAATAAAATTATTTTTATTTTCATTTTATATCCTTTGTTTAATTTTTCATTACAGCTCAATGAACTGTAACTATAAATTAGTTTAATTAACTTGGATTGCACAGATTATTTTTAGACGCAAAGTGTTGCGTCTCTAATTAAGAGTCGGCTTCTGAGATTCGGCTTTGCAATCAGCAAAACGAATCAATTCCTCTTGCTGTGCTATAGGAAACGATCTCTTTTTCTTCTTCTCGTACCCAGGTACTTTCGTACTCCGCACTTCTTACTCACTTCTACTCTTCACTTCTTCAAAAACAGCTCTCACGAAGGGAGAATACTCATTCTCCATCTTCTTGGTTACCCAGCGTTTCTGCAACTCTCCACCGTTTTGCCACAAGGTACTTAAAGCTTCTGCGCGGATCAATTCGTTTTCGTTATTAGCCAATTCATCCAGTTCCAGCATAATCTCGTATTTCTTTTTTTCGTAAATTGTATCTGTGCTGTCGACAGTTGACTGCAGGTAATTGGCAATAGCTTTTAAACCGATTTCAGGATAATGAGAATTTTCATTGTAAATGTAATCCAGTAACATTTCTGCTGTGACTGGTTTTTTGAAACTTTTCAATGAATTCAAAGCCGCAGAGCGTACGGTAAAGATCTCATCATCAAGAGCAGACATGAGGGTTGAAACTGCTCTTTCGTCTTTTAAGCTGCTGATGGCTCCTACAACTGTTAGACGGCAGAGTTCGTCATCGTCATCAATAAATTTAATTATTTCAGGTGTTGCAGATTTGTCGCCAATCTTGCCCAAAGCTCCAATTAAGGAGCGACGCAGGTCATAGTATTTTTTCCTGGGAAGCATATCCAGCAGTGGAAGCACCGCTTCATCATATTTGGTTACTCCCAGTAATCTTATTGAATTCTTTTGAATTTGTTCGTTTTCATCAGTAATTTTTTGCAGCAGCAGCGGCGCAATGGAATCGGGATATTCTTTAGTAATTGTATCGATAAGACGCAATTCCAGACTTGTATCGGTATGTAATTTATTATCGCAAATATAGGTTACCGCTTCCATGCCTTTAGCCTTAAAGGCTTCCACTGCCCGGGCTACTTTCTGCCGATTACTACCCACAGCCCAAAGCGAAGCTTCATCAAAAAGTTCTTCTACCGTTTTCAGCGAATCTTCCGCAGTTAAAATTATTTCTTTGATCGGTTCTTCTTTGGCGCTGGCAATGATGTCTCGATCCAGATCAATCCCAATACCCCAATCGTTGTAAGTCCAAAGTTTACCATTATCTGCCAGGCTATTGCGAGAATATCTATCTTTTCCTTCCAGATCCATAAAAATACCACAACCAGCGAAACCACGTGCCCAGCGCATCGAGCCAAAGCTTAAATCTTCCCAGGTAGAATACATATCGTCACCCAGTTTATCAATGAAAAGCGCAAATGAATTGGTAAGAGCCACACCGTAACCACCGGAAACTGTGTAATAATCATCACCGTTTTCATCTACTAACATTCCCACTGAAAGATCATGAGCTGTACCACCGATCACACCGTTTCGGCTGTGATATTGATCGTCACCACCTTTATCCCAGAGTGCTCCAATGGCCAGGTGAATTCCTGCTCCCTGACCATATTGCGCTGCATTATAGCTATCGTTACCAGCACCATCGATGAGCATTCCTAGCGAATACCAGTAAGCTGAACCCTGACAGAAAACTTCACCATCGTAAAAATCGTTTCCGCTTTTATCGTAGAGAACTCCGATTCCACCACCAGCTCGCGGACGCCAGCCCATACCAAAACCATGACTGAAAGATTGATAATCATTTGGAAGTAATGGAGCATGCAAATAAGCTCCTCCGGTGCGGTAAGTGTCATCTCCCCCACCGTCGTGTAGCATTCCGTAGCCAAAGACTGAGCCCATTCCCTGCGCCCAGATCTTGGCAAAATATCTATCGTCTTCTTCACCCTCGTCCATCAGGATTCCGATTCCTACATTTCCGGCTGCTTGACTGAAAACTCCAGCTCGATAATCGTCTTTTCCATCAGCATCATACAAAATTCCAGTTCCAAAAATTCCAACTCCCTGGGAATAGTCTGATCCGTGATAGATGTCGTCCCCTTCACCATCAATCAGAATCCCACAACCCAGGAATCCGCTTCCCTGATTCACAGCTTTTTCACCTTCAAAATAAATGTCATTCCCACAATAATCGATAACAGCTGAGAATGGATTTCCCAATTCTCCCATTGCTCCGCCAGCGCGGCAGCGGTAGGTGTCGTTTCCACCCAGATCGATGATGATAGCGTAATCATCAGAATATACATTATCACCTTTACCACCGATAATAATATTGCCTAAATCGGAATTTTGATAATATAAAATTTTCCCTGATGCACCTTTGATAATTTGATCAGATTCAATTAGCTTTTGTTCTTCCCAATTTGTTGATTTAAAGATCTGCCAGATAACATCTGAGAAAATTATCCCAGCTTTATTTAATGCAACTCGGTCTATCTTCTTAATGATATTCAATAATCTATCTTTATCTACTGTTCGCGAAGTATCAACCTCAGCATGGTATTTAATCTGCCAGGCTCCTTTCAGAAGTTCAGATTCCGGATCTTCTTCATCTGCCCACAAGCCGGGAGCACTCATTATCAAATCATGTAATTCCATTTCATCCAAATCAACTAAAGCTTGCTTGCGGTATTTTTCCGCTTCGATCATAGCCGTTTCCAACATAACAATTGCTGAGCCGGAATTTTCAATGTCAACATTCCCCAATTCACAATCCAGTTGTTTGCTGGCATATTCCAGAAATTCAACCGGATCATCAATACTTATGTCGGCAATTTCAACTGTTTCTTCTACATATTCAGGTAGTTCCAGCGGATTATCCAGTAGATGATCTATAACTTTTAGTTTGAATGTATCGTCCTTCACCCAGGCTTTTTCAAAACCAAGTTCAAATGGTTCCAGATGCAGATAAGCCAGGCAGCTATCCAAAACTGTTACACTGAGTGAATCGAGCATTTCGGCTGATAAGCCAAATGAAACAATGAACAAAAGCGAACAAAAAATTGTGATACTTTTTCTTTTCATAAATCCTCTATTGTCTTGCTGAGTGTCCCGATAACATCGGGATGTATCGAAGCATTTGACAATCTATTTTGTGTATTGCATACCCTTCGACAAGCTCAGGGTGACTTATGCTTTAAATATTTTGCACGTCACAAAGTGTCGTGCTACACATCAATCGAGAAACAAAATGGAATTTTATACGTCAAACAAAAAAGTTCCCGACAAAATCGGGAACTTAGAAAAATCATTTATACTCTGATTCTTACCAATAGTATTTAAGGTTGGCTTTCCAATGGTTCACATAAGCCAGAGAATTAGAGAAATTCACATCCAATTCAAGCTGGTCTAGTGGTTTATAAGATATCCCCATTGACTTATTGATCGAAGTTTTCCATGAGGATTGACCTTTATCTTTATAATAATCTAAGATCTTATATCCAAGTTCAAAACCGAATCCTCCATAAAGATCAAACTTCGATGAAATGTGACAATTTAAGCCAACTGGAATCTGCAAGTTCAATTTCTTGCTATTTACTTCAAATACTAAATCTTCTTCTCCCGTATCAAGTTCTACAATAGTTGAATCCGGGAAAATATCTTCATCGAGATCTAAATAGTAGGAATATTCATCTCGATCTGCAATGTTCATAGCTCCGATTAATTTTAAGCCAAAATGGTAATCAACTGATTTACCATAAATTGATTTAGCCAAGCCAATTATTCCATTGTATGTTTCTAGTTCTTCTATTTTATTTCTTGAATCTTCATTAAGACGTGTCTCAATATCAGCACTATTAAAATATACACTATCGTATTGAACTGAATTACTTTCCATTGTTAGTTCTTCCATCACATTATTAAACTTCATGTAAATGCGAGATGAAGATAGATTTGTAAGTTTTTCTTTCAGTACAGAAAATTCATATGCTTTAGATTTTTTATTTACGAAGATTTCATGCTCACTACTACTAAGATGATGATAATTGTTATCCCAAAAGCGATCACGAAAATATTGCTCTTTAAAATCGATATCAGAATCTTTATAATCAAGTGTTACACTCCAACCCGACCACCCGAGATTCACTCCAAAGTTAGAGTAATTCTCGTCATGATCCAATGTAACTTCTTTTTGTTCATATTGATAACCCAAGTCTTCTTCTACATTAGCATATAGTCTTTCCTTCCATGCTTTACCACCACTGATATAACAGCCAAGTATGAGATTAGAAAGTCGATAACTGATAGTTGTTTTAATATTCATAGACGTGCGATCATAATAAAGGAAGTTAGAATTAAAGTTATATTCACCTTCATAACCTTCGGAGGATATCTCACTTAAAAATATTCTTGAATCAGTTTCATCACTTCCAGCTCGCAGGTCAATTTTAACGCGAAAATTACCAATTAATGGTAAGATCGAAATATTGATATCATTTTGTGGTAGTGAATAAGTACTCACTGATACTGTAGAAAACTGCACCATTTTCATTTCATAATCCATTAGATAACTCGGAAATCGGTCACTATCGGTTTCCAGATCCGGAACCAGGTTAGAAAAATAACTTCCCAATCCATCTAACCTTACACTTGCCTGCAGATTCAGTGCAAAAAGCACCACAACCGCAAGTACAAAAAACCTGATGTACTTCATACTATCCTCCCATTGTGTTATTTGTAAATATGAAAAAGTTAGCTCCTTGAACAGATTATATTATAGAAGCCGTAACGAAAAACCGACAAAATTAATTTCACGTCAAGCTTTATATAACGATCTATTTGATTTATCTGATAAGCATTAAGAAATAACACGATTTTATACTTGGCAATATCAACTCCTGAATTATCATTTGTTTATGAAAAATGAATTAGATAAATTAATAGATAGCCTTCCAGAAGAATCCGGTTTTCTGGGTAGCAGAAACTACTTTCGATCGGTAGTTCTTATTCCATTTGTAATGATCGATGGAGAATATAATATTCTATTCGAGAAGCGAGCCAATGGCATTCGCCAGGGTGGAGAAATTTCCTTTCCAGGTGGTGGCTTTGATAAAGAACATGACAAAAGTTTTCAAGAAACTGCGATTCGAGAAACTTGCGAGGAACTGGGATTGAAGGCAGAAGACATAACGATTCGCAAACAATTTGATACAGTTGTTGTTCCCCATGGGAACATGATCTATACATATTTAGGCGAGATCAGCTTTGATGCATTTGAAAGAATAGAAGTTAATTATAAAGAAGTCGAATATGTTTTTGCAGTTCCCTTGAAATACTTCCAAAATAATGAGCCGGAGATCTATCATAGTCGTTCGCAAATGTTTCCGTATAAGCTTGATGACGAAGGAAATGAAGAAACAATTTTCCCAGCTGAAGAATTAGGAGTTCCCAAAAAATATTCCAGACCCTGGGGAAATAAAATCTATCCGATCTATGTTTATCGTATAAGAAGTGAAGTTATCTGGGGAATTACAGGGCAGATACTGTTTGAACTTGTGAATGCAATTACTTGATCTATCTACTTTCTTAATTTCTTGAATTGTGGAATTTGTGAAATAAAGAGTCCGGCAATTACTACAATTATGCCAACAATTTTCTGCAAATGCAAAGCTTCTTGTAATAACTGATATGCAATTACAGCTGTAAATACAGGAATGAGATTGGCAAAGATATTGGAATTGATTAGCCCTATTTTTTTAACTACATAGGCAATAAATACGAAAGATAGTGTTGAAGGAAATATTGCCAGTTTGGCAATTGTGGTCAATACATCTAAATTATGATCTGCCTGAAGAAAGTGCTGTCCTTCTAAAGCAAAAAATAAAGGTAGAAATAAGATCAAACCGAAAAAGTTTTGGAATTTTACAATAGTTAATCCAGAATAATGATGTGTTAGTTTTTTTAGTACCAGACCATACAATATGGCAGAAAAAACAGCTCCGAACATCAGCAGAATTCCTAATAACGAATTTGTTCCACTGCCATCACTTCTTACCACTAAAATAACTCCGCCAAATGAGAATAATAACCCAAGAATTCCCAGAATTCCTATCCTTTCCCGTGACACAAAATGAGTGAATATCGGAGTAAATAATGGAATTGTAGAAATTATTATAGCAGCTGTAGTTGCAGTTACCATGGTCAGGCCAAAGCTTTCAAAAAGAAAATAGCAGAAAGGTTCAAAAATAGCAATAAGAATAAAGTATTTCCAATCACCCTGTTTTATCTTTTGATGTTGTTTTGAAAGAGTCATGAATAAAGTAAGCACTACGGCAGCTATTATTAATCTGAGCGTAACTATAGAGATCGGGTCATAAACTACATTCGCCTGTTTGAACCAGACAAAGCTATAACCCCAGAACAGAGTTGCCAGTATCGCGCAAACATAAACTATATATTTATTAAAACTCGTTTTACTTTTCATCAGCAGTTAGATTTTTTTCTAACTGCCATTTGTCAAACTCTTCATAAAAATTAATACTTGTCAGTAATTATTAATTTCCAAAAAGTAGATTTGAATTTCTAAAGGAGGTTAAATGGATACAAAAAAAGAACTCTTAATATTGGCAATAACCGAAGAAATTAAGGCACAAAGATTATATTGTAAACTGCATGACATAATTGATAGCGAAGCTGCAAAAGAGATATTTCTTCGATTGATAAAGATAGAAGAACTGCATGAACATAAAATTAAGAAACTACTTAGCGAAGAATTTCCAGATCATATATATAAGTTCATTCCGGATGTCGAATATCAGGCTGAACTAAAACAAAAACTCAATTCTCCGGAAGATGTTTATGGCTTTGCGATTGCAAAAGAACAAAAGGCAGAAGCAATTTATACAAAATTAGCTATTGCTACAGATGCCCCCGATATCAAAGATATGCTGCTGATGTTTGCAGAAGATGAGAAAAATCATCAGGAGATCTTAGAAGATGAAATTTTACGGTTAAGTGGGATTTTGAGCTGGTTTGATGAAGATGAATTAACCGGTTTAATGGAACACTAAGTTTTATAAAATAAGGGAGAGAAAATGAAAAAGAAATTATTAATTCCAATGCTTTTGATAATGTTGTTATCCTCATTATGGAGCTTGAAAATTGGTGGGAAAATGCTGCCGGACACTATGAAATTGGGTGACAATGAACTGGTTTTAAATGGAGCAGGTCTTAGAAAGAAACTTGTGATAAAAGTTTATGCAGGTGCTCTGTATTTACCAAAATCTACAGATAATGCTGCACAGGTAATTAACTCTGATATTCCAATGGCTGTGAAGATGCATTTTATTTATAAGTCTGTAGATCCGGCAAAATTGATCGATGCCTGGAATACCGGTTTTGCCAAAAGTGATATTTCAAATTTAACTGAGCAGATCAATCAATTTAATGCTATGTTCTCTGTTGATGCCAAAAAAGATGATGTTTACGATATCACGTATCTACCAGATACTGGTTCCAGCCTTTATATAAATGGAAAACTTATTGATACAGTACCCGGATTTGAGTTTAAGAAAGCTCTCTTCTCTATTTGGTTTGGAAATGAAACAGAATTGCCAAAATTGCGCAATGGAATGCTTGGTAAATAGATAAAGGAATATGAAACAAATTACCTGTAGAACCTGTGAAAAAAAGATTGGCTCAAAAGCGAAAAGATGTAAACATTGTGGAACGATGCTTCGTCTTTCTACTTCTACAATAATTATCATAATATCTATCGTTGTTTTTGTTGCAGCTTTTATGCTGATAGGGATATTGCAAACTGGATAAGATAACTACATAGACATAAAAGACTTGCCAGATCAATATACGATACATTTTGTTGTTCTGGGTGTTGTTGTTGATGGTGATTTTAGAATTCAATTTGAACTTGTGAACTCATTCAACGAGGTAAAAACAATGAATCTTGATTATACATTTCTCACAGAAGAAGGTATTAAAACTCCGGTAAACCAGGATTATTATGTTGTTCCGGATAAGAACTGCGATACATCAACTAAAGGATGGCTGTTTGCTATATCAGATGGTGTAGCCGGTTATCTGGGAGGAGATGTAGCCAGTAAAACATGCTGTCGAACCCTTATTGATGACTACTATAAACAAGAAAGTATCTTCGATATTCCTCACTGGTTGAATGATGAGATCATCAAAATTAATAAAACTGTTCTGGAAATGGGAAAGGAAGATCCTTTGCTACATGGAATGGCAACCACACTTGTTAGTTTGCTCATTAAAGATGGCACCGCACATATCAATAACGTCGGAGACAGCAGGATTTATTTATTTGCCAACGATACTTTGAAACAGATAACAGAAGATCATTCTGTTGTTTGGGAATATTTCATCCGTAGAGTTATAACAAAAGATGAGATAATCGACAGCAACGTGAAGCACCTGATTACCGAAGCAATTGGTTTGAATTACTATCCCAGGATAAATAGCTACACAGTTCCATTACCAGAAGAATTCACATTTTTACTATGTTCCGATGGACTTACAGATGTAGTAACAGATAGTAAATTAGAGCAAGTCGTTCGAAGTAATCCCGATTTGAAGATCTGTGCTATGAATCTACATCAATTAGCTTTGGGAAATAGTTCTCGAGATGATGTAACAATTATCATGGTAAAGAACGCTAGTTAGATATTTTGAATTTTCATTCAAAAATTTTAACATAAAATTTGACAGCATATTCTTAAAACAAAAGCTTTGCAAATCAGAAAAATTCAGGAGTTATTAAATGTATAATGGCATTATATTGGGCAACAAGATTTGTGATGTAGTATTTATTGCATTGTTTACAGCACAGGCATTGAAAGTAATTTACACTCTTATTACAGAGAGAAAACTAAATTTCCGTCGTTTTCTGGACACTGGCAGTATGCCAAGTTCACATACTTCTTCTGTTGTTTCACTAGCTACAGCTGTTGCTATAAAAGAGGGATTGGATTCTACCTTTTTTGTTATTAGCCTGGTATTGGCTACAGTGGTAATGTATGATGCAACTGGAGTCCGTAGAGCTGCAGGGAAACAAGCTGCAGTACTTAACAAAATTGTAGAAAATATCCGCAAAAAAGAAGGTTATTCTCTAATCGAAGAAAATCTGAAAGAACTGCTGGGTCATACACCAAAAGAAGTCTTTGGTGGTGCTGTTTTGGGAATTATTGTTGCATTTGGTATGGCTCATTTCTGGTAAGGAAAGGTAAATGGGAAAGTTGTTTTCTGTATTCATAGATTCAAAAACATATTCAAATATTTTTTATCATATCATTTCATTTCCGCTGGGAATGATCTATTTTGTTTTACTAGTAACTCTAATCTCAGTGGGTATTGGACTATCAATAACTATTATTGGAATTCCTTTATTAATTGGATCGATGTATCTCTGGCGTTTTTTCGCTTCAATCGAAATTGCTTTAGCAGAATATCAGTTTGATCTGAAAATCCCGAAAAAAGAAACTACTAAGATCAAAGGATTCTGGCCCAATATAAAATACTTACTTACTGATTCTTTTACATGGAAAGCTTTAGCTTTATGCTTCCTCAAATTTCCATTCGGTTTATTTTCATTTGTAATTACCCTTACTTTTCTGGGAGTTTCAATTGGATTTCTTATAGCACCATTTACATATAATACCTGGAATTTTGGTCTTTATATATGGCAAATAGATTCATTGCTGGAATCGTTAGTTATATGCTTAGCAGGTTTTATCCTTCTTGTTTTTACACTATATCTCTGTAACTGGTTAGCAGCTTTTTTCAAAAAAATTATTCAACTTTTGTTTGGTAGCCAACTTAACGAGCAAGATATAAGCATTCATAACATGTAATATAAATGCAATGCATTCGTATTATTCTATGTTTACTCATTTTAATAATATTTAGTAAAAATTACGTCGCAGAAGAATCGAATCAAGTACCTTTCCTAAAGCAGCTAAGCGAGGAAGCAATTTCAGGAATTTTAAAAGCAAATTATCGGGAAACTCCTATCGATGAGATTTTCTCTATTAACCAGGTTACTTTTTCTAGAATACGTTTACCTCTTAAATATGAACACCCTTGTTTACTCTTTAACCAAAGCAATCAAGATAGAATTAAGATGCGGAAAAATCGTGATCCATACAGAAAATGGACAAATTATATAGTGAATGCTGCATTAGGATATTCTGCAGACCCAACCTCTTTATTTTTGGCTGAACTTCCCCGCAGCGAAATTGCTAAATTAAATGCCTTTTCCTGGTTCTTAAGTGGAAATCAAGAATTCCTGCAAACAGCAAAATCTGCGATGATGAATATCTCCGATACATCTCCTCCGGTAACTGCAGAAGGTGGAAATTACGGACAAGGATGGGGTGACTGGATGCAGTCAGCTGAAGCATTACAAAATTATGCTGTATCCTATGATATCTTATTTTATCAATTATCAGAAACTGAAAGAAATATAATTGAACAACAGCTTATCGATCAAACTGATCAACTATATAATTATTTTTCTCATTTTCCAGAAGATTTATCCTCAACTCAACTTTCTATTGGTGTTGGTATTTCCAAAAATAATCACATTATTGATATAGCTTCTGGAGTTGCTTCTATTGCTATGGTTATAGACCATCCAAAATCTGAAAAATGGTTTGATACCGCCATTTCCCAGCTGCAAAGTGGATTAGCTCTAATTGCCAAAGACGGTTCATATCGAGAGGGTGCATATTATGGCAGGTTCGTTGCTTCCAGGTTGTTCCCTTTCTTTGTATTTCTAAAAAATAGAACTGGAGAAAATTTATTCAAGCATCCGAGAATAAATAAATTTATCTACTGGCTCAATGCAATGGAAAAACCTGATGGTACTGTACCGGATTTTGATGATGCTTTTCCTGAAAATTTTTTATATCAACCTATAGCTATAGGTTTGTCACCTTTAGGAAATGAACTCCGTTATCTTTTCGATCAGAATGAAGATAGATACAGGCACTCAGATCCAACCTGGGTGGAAGTCTTTTGTGCATTCGATGATCGAGTATTGCTTAGAAAACCAACTTTCGAAACTACATTTATTGATGGAGGATATGAGATATTTCGAGGTAATAACCAAACATTTGGCTTGCTGCTGGCTGAACCCGGCAGACCTTATATTTCCAATCATGATCATATCGAACCAACAAGTTTCACACTTTCAGCATTCAATAGAAAGCTACTGATCGACAGTGGCTATGGCCCAGGTGGAGTAAACAATAAAGATCGCAACTGGTTCACTTCGGGAAGGGCACATAACATTCCCCTGGTTAACGGACATGGTCCTAGCCAAAATCCTGTTTGGGGTGATGATCTAGGTGGAAACCTGGAAAACATTTTTCATTCGCAATTGATATCTTCTGCCCAAGTTTCTGCTTATTATCAAGATACTGATGTAATACGTAAAATTTTGTTTAACGAGAATGACTATTTCGTAGTTATAGACAACCTTGAATCCGATTATCAGAATCGCTATTCAATTCCCTGGCATGGATTAGGAGATTTCTCTCGCAAATCAAATACCCAGATCGAGTGGCAGCAGGAAGATGTAAAACTTAAAGCAGCGTTTATTAGTCTCGATACCTTCTCGATATCTACAAGACAGGGACTGCATACATTAAAAACCACAGATCTGCAGCACACAACTGCATCCGTTGATTTCAAAGCAGATAATAACTCACAATTAATTTCTGTGTTTATTCCAGATAATAAAAATGTTACACGTATCAATCATATTGCAATTCAATCAGAAGGTAATTCTACTGCTAGAAAAGTAATTTCCAAAGAAAATTCTAGAACCGACTATATAATAATGGCTCAAGACGAATGGGAATGTGAAGAATTCAACAGTGATGCAAAGATCGCTTTTATAACATCGGAAAATTCATATACTGTTTCATTAGAAGAAGCTACATATTTTTCTGTAAATGATGAACCTATATTTATTTCCGACAAGCCGATAGATATTATTCTGGATTTCAATACTTATTGCGGCTATATAGATTTAAATGATCAAACGGCCGTCTCAATTGAACTCTTCCAAAATTATAATCCTGATTTTCTAACCATTGATCAAAAACTTATCGATTATCAATGGAATGGTGAATCTATTTGTTTCTCGATCGATCAATCCGGTAAGATCCAATCCGGAAAGATCCGTGATCTGGAAACCATTTCTAAATCAGTTAGAAATGATCTTCCCATGCTGACGAAATTGTCTTCTTCCTTATATCCTGATAAGGAATATGAAGATCTGAATTATTACGAAAAATCACAACTTCGCAATGAGATCATCGATTATTGCGGAACAAGTATAATTACACTAATTGACTCCACCAGCACCATCTCGGGATTCTCTTCCAAAATATATGGAATTTCAACCGGTTTGATCGGAAGTATGTGGGATGCATCAGAGAATTTCAAATTTAACCTACCCCAATCACTTAGATTCAAAAGAAAAATAGGAAATCGAACATACAGTTTCTATGATGAAGGATATATTACAGAGAACGGATTACGCATCAAGAGTTTAAGATTCAACATCGACAACAAATACTATTTATCACATGATAAAGATTTCTCCGGTCACGATTTTAACTCTTTGTATATGCAATTTGATAAATATTCAGCAAGTTCATACTGGAAGAGCTATCAAGATAAGAATTCGTATCTGATTGAACTCCAGAAACAAAGTGAAACAGGTTATATTCAAACCTCTTATTCGCAGAATGAATTCATTGAGCAAACATCAAATTCTTTATCATTTCAGAAAAAAAATTATGCTGGTGATCTTGCTATCAATAACTCTGATGACCATTATGAATATTTTCTATCTGGGCGAAGAAATGGCAATTGGCTTTGTTCTGCTTTTCAAACAAATTTCGATGAAGAAAACCAAACTTATTCCGGTAACCTTTATAATTTAATTTCGGTATCAAACAGTTTAAAACTTACAAATGATCTTTTTCTTTCTAAATCAACTGATGATTTGGAAGAATTGAACTCTTACACATCTTTATTTCACCATTTCAATAATATTTCCGGAAACATATCTATCTCAAATTATTCCAATGAAGCAGGAACTATAAAAGCACGTGAATCAGTAAAGTTTGATAAATGGCGCGTATCTGCCTTCTACAGTAATGAATATGAAAGTGAAATATCAACCGCTTATCGTTCTTTAGATTTTTCTACTGAAACAAAACTTGAGAACGAAAAGCATATACTTCAGAATTTTTCATTTCATCCAATACATTCTATCTCTGCAAAAGTTGAATTGGGTTGGGATATTGCAGACAATTTGTGTAACAAAGCATCCTTGGGATTATTCAACAATAACCGAAACCGGATTGGAACTGAGTTTTCCATGATGAGAATTGATAATAAAAAATTATTTGGTATCTCTGGGATAATAGATGTAGCTTTACTGAAGAATGAAACTATCGATATATTTTCATCATTCTTCTGGCAGGAAGATGGAGATCTTGATAGATACGAGATCGTAATTTCTCAAAGTGGAGAATTTATTTCTCCCGGGATTTATATAAGCAGATTAACAGATGGTTTTTCACGTTGTGAAGGCTATTTGATCTGGAGATTCTAAATAAGAAAAAGGCAGGTGGTTAACCTGCCTTTTCGTTCAAGGGAATGTATTGTAGTAAATATTTATTTACTACAACGAAGCAGTATCAAAACCAGCTTCTACCCAACTACTGAAGTTCCCGTCTAAGCGGTAAACTTTCTTGAATCCGGCATCAGCAAATTTTTGAGCAGCTTCTTTCGAGGTTTGGTTGCTATGATAATATACTAAATATCTATTTTTCTTGTTTAGATTCTGCAAAGCTTTATCTAACGACCCGTCTCCAATAAAGAAATTCATTGAACCGGGAATATGCCCCATGTCATAGGTTCCTGAGATATCAATTATCTTCAGGTTAGGATATATTTTCATCAAGTTGCGAGCCTGGTAAGCGTTCACATCTTTGTATGAATCTTTGAAATCTATAAAGTCTTTGGCTACAAGAAAATAGAATGATGTCAGCACCATAAAAACCATTACTGATCTTAAAACTTTCATTCTTATCTCCTTTTACCATTTTTTCACTGATCTTCTGTGAATTGATCTGTGATTTTCTTTTTTATTAAATTAAGGAAGTGCCTTTTTTATTTTCCAGCATTTCCTGTCAAGAATCTAAATATTTTTATTCTTTAAGCAACATTTAAATTTTTATTAAACACCTATTTAATCCCCTTTGTTGTCATTTGCATTGGAAAATGTTTCTAGCATTTTCTCAGGTCTTTATGGGTGGAATGCTTGAAACTTTTTAAATAATTTACAAATCAATTATTCTATCAGTATTCAATATATTACATAATTGTGTTTTTAGATTTGACACGAAGTGTCAGCAAATTGAATTTTGCAGCGAAGAATAATAAAAATGAAGGTAAATATATGAAGAAGAGATTTGATCCTACTGCAAATTATAAAACTACCATGAAGAGTATTGATTATAAGCCGCGATCGAAAACCAAACGAAAAGATTACGAAAAGCTTGGTTTTAAAAGCGGTCTGGAAGTACACCAGCAGCTGGCAACAGAAGAAAAACTATTTTGTCATTGCCCGGTTGGTATTTACCAGAATTTAGAAGACTATGATGCTGAGCTGATTCGTCACATGCGTCCAACACTTTCAGAAATGGGAACTTATGATGGCACAGCATTAATGGAATTTCGCACCAGAAAAAACATAACTTATCGCATTAAAAATGTAACAACATGTACTTACGAAGTGGACGATACTCCACCCTTTCCTATCAATCAGCAAGCTTTGGATTATGCAATCGAGATCTCTCTTCTGCTCAAACAAAATATTGTAGGCGAACTTCACATAACTCGTAAGCAATATCTGGACGGAAGTATTCCCACCGGATTTCAGAGAACAGCAATCGTGGGAATTGAAGGTGAAATTCCGTTAAAGAATAAAAATGTAAGAATCATTCAACTCAGCATTGAAGAAGATTCCTGCCGGGAAGTAAGTGATATTGGCCACGAAAGAATTTATACAACTGACAGATTGGGAATTCCTCTGATCGAAACAGTTACCTATCCTGAACTTCTCACACCGGATGAGGTGAAGGAAGCCGGACAGGTTATCCGTTTTATTAATCGCAGTTCAGGAAAAGTTAGAACTGGTATTGGGGCAGGTAGGCAGGATGTAAATGTAAGTATAACCGGTGGGACCAGAGTCGAGATCAAAGGTGTTTCGCATATTAGCTGGATTCCTGAACTTACTCATATTGAAGCTTTTCGTCAAAAAGGATTATTAGAGATCAGTGAAGAATTAATCAATAGAATCGAAAATCCAGATAAATGGAAACCAACTTTTAAAACATTGAATTTCGATGTTTCCGATATTGAATATGAACCAATCAAAAATGCCTTGGAAAATGGTTGGAATCTGATAGCCTGTAATTTACCAAAGTTCAAAGGAATACTTTCCCACTTCCTGCAACCGGGTAAAACCTTTGCAGATGAACTGGAAGGAAGACTGAAAGTGATCGCCTGTCTGGATAAGCCAAATATGGCTCACTCAGAAGACATGAATCCTGTCTTTAATGAGGATATGCTGAAGAAACGCAGTAAATTACTCGAATCAACCGAAGATGACGCTCAGATCGTTTTTTGGGCTGCTGAAATAGACATCCAAACTACTAAAGAAACCATTGAAGAAAGATGTCGTATGGCTTTTGAAGGTGTTCCCAACGAAACGAGAAAAGCACTTACAGATGGAACAACTATTTTTGAAAGAGTTCTACCGGGTGCAGACAGAATGTATCCCGATACCGACAGTGCACCCATTCCCATCGAAGATGAACAAATTGAATTAATCAGGCAAAATCTTCCGATAGATTTGAAAGATAGATTAAAGCAGCTGAAAAAATGGCAAATTCCAGAAGATTGCTATCAATATATTTTAAAAAACAACCTAATGCCGCTACTGGAAAAAACTATTCAAGATACAAAAGTTGATTCTAAATGGTTGGGAACTCTTTTCGGGCACAGAATGAAATACATCGAAGGACAGATAATTCCAGCTGAAGGTTTTAATTATAAATTGATCTACAAATTGATAAAATTCTTAAAAAAACAAAAAATTGAATTTGATATCGCTGAGAACATGCTTCCAATTATGTGCCTGCACCCACAGATGGAATTCGAATCTGTTCTAAATTCTTTGGAGTATGAAAAATATCCAAAAGAAAAAATCCTGAAAAATGTAACAAGTCTGCAATCAATGTTCCCAAAAATTAATAAGTCAACCAATCCTAAAGCTGCAGAGAAATGGATCATGGGAAATCTGCGGCCGATTGCATTGGGAAACATCCCATTACAGGAATTGAATAAATATGTTCAGGAATCAATCTCAAAAGGAGGTGCCAAATGATAGACATCTTCAAAGGTTACAAAGGTGCTGCAGTTGAAATCCTGAAAAAATTCAACATTCGTGTTTGGGGTGATGTAGAAGTAAAAACCACTCGTGGAGATTTCAGTGGCATCGTGCTTCCCCGCTCCGAAAATGATGATGACAAACATATTGTGATAAAACTTATAACTGGTTATAATGTCGGTATCAATGTAAACACGATAAAAGAAATGAAAGAAATAGGCTACAAAGAAGCACATTACAAAATTCCGGAAAAAGAATTTCCTTACACAGAGGGACTGCCGAAAGTAAAACTCTTTGGAACCGGTGGTACGATTGCTTCCCGCCTGGATTACAGAACTGGTGCCGTGATTCCGGCTTTTTCTCCTGGAGAACTTTACGGAGCAGTTCCAGAACTGGCAGATATCTGCAACCTCGAAACAGAAAAACTCTTTGCTGTGTTCAGTGAAAACATGGGACCAGAACAATACAAAGCTCTGGCTATTGCCATTGGAAAAGAAATCGAAAAAGGAATTGATGGAATCATTATCGGGCATGGAACAGATACTTTACATCATACAGCAGCGATACTTTCATTTATGATCCAGGATACTCCAGTTCCTATTGTTCTGGTTGGTTCACAACGTTCATCTGACCGTCCTTCTTCTGACGCTGCCCTAAACCTGATGCATGCAGCTACCGCAGCTGCGAACTCTGATATTGCTGAAGTAATGGTTTGCATGTTTGGTCCGACTTCCGATGAATACGGACTTCTGCATCAAGGAACGCGCGTTCGTAAAATGCATTCATCTTATCGATCAACTTTCCGCACGATCGGTGATGTTCCAATTGCCACTATAACAAGAGATAAAATAACTCCGATCAAAAAAAATTACAATAAACGCCGTGATGACTGCAAAGTTACGATTCTCCCCTATTTTGACGAAAAAGTTTCCTTACTATATTATTATCCGAATATGCAACCGGATATAATTTATTCTTTAATTGATAATGGATATAAGGGAATTGTGATAGCTGGTACGGGATTGGGACACATAAATAAACCACTTTATCCTGCCATCAGAAAATGTCAGGAATTGGGAATTCCAGTTTATATGACTGTTCAAACTTTGTGGGGATATGTTCACATGTTCGTTTATGATACCGGACGTGATCTTATGAGTTACGGAATTATTCCCACAGAAAATATGCTACCTGAAGTTGCTTTCGTTAAATTAAGTTGGGCATTAGGTCAAACAGACGATGTGGGAGAAGTGAAAGAATTAATGCTGACTCCGATAGCAAATGAAATTACCAAGCGTGAGCCATATAATGGCTACCTGATCTATCAGGGTGGCATTCCGGAAGTGGAAGAATTTATTAAAAATGTACATAAATAGCTCCCTTTCATAAAGGGGAAGACAACTATTATTTATAATATGTCATCATGAGTTTCCAGCACAGCTGGAAGTATCGAAGGATAACGAATTAACAAAAATTCAGGCACTTCGATACGCTGCTTCGCCCTACTCAGTGTGACAGAAATTATAAAAGGAATATTATGTTAAAAAGATTTATAAAATTTTATAAACCGCATCGTGGATTGTTTATATTGGACATGACTGTTGCCTTCCTGGCTTCGATTCTGGCAATATTTACACCAGTAATCACCCGTTCATTACTTAAAGTTCATTTACCTAATAAAGATCTGCATGGCATCATTGTTCTGCTTGCTGTAATGGCTGTGATCATGATCTTCAAATCTGTATTTACCTATATTCGTATCCGCTGGGGACATGTGATGGGTGTACGCATGGAATCTGACATGAGATCAGATGTTTTTGCTCATTTACAGAAATTGTCTTTCAACTACTTCGACAATGTGAAAACGGGACATATCATGTCCCGTATTTCTAACGATTTGAACATGATAGCGGAAGTCGCACATCATGCTCCGGAAGATCTTATCATCTCAGTTTTCATGATAATCAGTTCGTTTATAGCCATGTTTTATTATAATAGACAATTAGCATTAATTGCCTTGATTCCTATACCATTACTTGTGGTTTGGGGTATGACATTCGGTCACCGCATGAAAGGTGGATTTCGCCTTGTTAGAAAGCGAATCGCTGATATTAACAGTAGTGTAGAAAATTCTGTTCAAGGAATCCGTGAGGTAAAATCTTTTACCAATGAGCATTTGGAAATGGAGAAATTCGGGCATATCAATTTCACCTTTCAACGTGCCAAAGAAAAGATGTATAGAATTATGAGCATCTATCACTCCGGCATGACATTTCTTACAGATTTTTATTACCTGATAGTTATCGGTGGAGGTGTTTATCTAATCTTTCAAGGTAAACTTGATGTGATAGATCTTCTCGCTTTTACTCTTTATGTGAATTTCATTTTACGCCCGATTGAAAGATTGATCCACTTCACCGAGCAATTCCAGCAGGGAACTGCTGCCTTTGAACGCTTCATCGAGATCATGGATATAGAACCGGATATTAATGATAAAAAGGATGCAAAATCATTGAAGAATGTAAAGGGAACGATAGAGATCTCCGATCTTACTTTCAAATATTCATCTTCAGAAGATTGGGTTTTGCAAGATATAGATATGACAGTTCCAGCTGGAAAAACAATTGCCTTGGTCGGAGAATCAGGTGCCGGTAAATCGACTATTGCATCTCTTATTCCCCGTTTCTATGAATCTCAAAAAGGAACAATATCTATTGATGGAAATAACATCATGGATCTAACCCAGGAATCATTGCGGAAAAATATCGGGATCGTTCAGCAAAATGTATTTTTATTTGATACATCGATCCGCGAGAACATCATTTACGGAAATCCAAATGCCAGTGATGATGAAGTTATCGAAGCAGCCAGAAAAGCTAACATCCTGGAATTTGTTGAAACTTTACCAGAAGGATTTGAAACTCTTACCGGTGAGCGTGGTGTGAAACTTTCCGGAGGACAAAAGCAACGCATCTCAATTGCCAGAGCATTCCTTAAGAATCCTCCGATCCTTATTTTTGATGAAGCAACTTCTTCATTGGATACAGAATCCGAAGCATTTATTCAGAAGGCTATGGAAGAACTTTCTCAAAATAGAACAACAGTTATAATTGCTCATCGACTTTCCACTGTTCGCAAAGCTGATCTGCTGTATGTGATCAACAAAGGAAAGATCGTAGAACAGGGAACTCACGACGAATTGATGGCCAGAAAAGATTATTATCACAACCTATATACCAAAAATATGATCTTTTAAATTATGCTGAAAATCGTTTTTTTCGCTGATACACACCTGGGAGTTGATTACCCTATCAAACCCAAGATAGAGCGTCGCAGAAGAGGAGATGATTTTTTTGATAATTATAAGAGAGTCTTGGATTATGCAGTAGAATCCAAAGCAGATCTGGTGCTGCACGGCGGTGATTTCTTCTTTCGCAGTAAAGTTCCTGCTCCAATCGTAGACAAAGCGTATGATATCCTCTATGATTTTGCTGAAAATGATATTCCTTTCATCATCGTACCTGGAAATCATGAACGATCTGTACTGCCAACTTCCATCTTTATGAATCATAAAAATATTCATGTCTTTGATGAACCCAAAACCATGTTTTTTGAAAAACAGAATGCAATTGTATCGATTACAGGATTCCCCAATATCAGAAATGGAATCAAGCTACAATATGAAACGATTTTTGAACAGGCAACAGAAGGAAATCCTGATGCTGACATCAAGCTTTTGCTGATGCATCAAGCTATCCAGGAGTCGCAGATCGAAGGTTTTACATTTCGTTATGGAATTGATGTGTTACCTCTGGAAATGCTGCCGGTTGATTTTAATGCAGTGCTTTCCGGCCATATTCATCGTGCTCAGATCTTCCATTATGATAAAAAAGGAAAGCAAATTCCGGTGATTTATCCAGGTTCTACGGAAAGAACTTCCATTGTAGAAATGACAGAAGATAAAGGATTTCATGAACTCGTCTTTGAAGAAACAGAAAGCAATTGGAAGTTAGCTGAAACAAATTTCCACATCCTCCCAACTCGATTGATGGTGAGAATCGATATTACCAAACTCACAGAAGATAAGAAAGTTTTGAAAAATCTGCTGGAAGCTGAACTAAGTAAAATTGATCAGAATTCTGTGGTGCGTTTACGTTGTGAAATACCAGAAACCCGTAAGCTACTGAAAGCTGAATTATTGAGAGAATTGACACCTGATACAATGACGTTATCGTTGGCTCCGGTTTATAGAAAGAGGTGATAACAACATGAAATTGAAAGTACTATTGCTAATTGTTTTTATGCACATATATTTATCGGTTTTTGCACAATGGCTACAAACTAACGGTCCTCATGGTGGTTATGTTAGAAGCATCATTTTTGACAATTCACACGTTTATGCGGCAACGGGGAGTGGAGTGTTGATAAGTGATAATGATGGAGATTCATGGGAATTTCGCAATAATGGCTTAACCAGTTGTGACACCAAATCCCTAGTACAAATGGGAAATTATGTCTATGTCTCAACCGATGAGAATGTGTTCCGAACCAGTGATGCGGGACTTAATTGGGAAGCTGCCGGTGAGGAAATGCAAGGCTTTTATTCTAAACACCTAATAGTGTGTAATGAAAGGCTATTTGCAGCTACTTATCTGCGAGGGATTTACCTTTCGAATGACATGGGTACTACTTGGGCAAATGCAAGTAGTGGGTTTACTGCCAAGTATGCCTATTACTTTGCAACAGACGGAACAACTATCTTTGCAGGAACATACTTAGATGGAATGTTCCGTTCCACAGATCTTGGAGTAACTTGGCTTCCCGTAAATAACGGATTTTCTGAACTTAACATAATGTCTATCATCTGCTTTGAAGGGAAAGTATATGCAAGCACACTTTCATCTGGAGTTTTTATTTCAGAAAATAATGGTGATACTTGGAACAACTTAAGTACTAATCTGCCATCAATTAAAGGATTCACTTCCAAAAATGATATCCTTTATGCAGCTTCTTTCGGCAATGGTGTTTACAGATCATTGGATTCAGGAGAGACATGGGATACATTCAATAACGGACTTGCGGAAGACAATATTTGGTCTATTGGAACAAGTGATGATGCAATATATGTGGGAGTTACAAGCGGAAGGATTTACAGAAGATATTTTACAGGTGGAACTTGGGAACTCAGCAGCAATTTAGAATTCTTTGCCGGAGTCGGTACTGTTTCTTCCTCGGCTACAAATTTACTAGCAGCAACACATGGCTCAGGATTTCATCTATCAGAAAATACAGGAACAACTTGGAACAGAATAGCTTCTATCTGGACAGTTGAAAACAGAGCGATTATCACTTCTGGTTCATCGGTTTTTGTGGGAACTGATATGCTGGGTATTTTCAAATCAAATGATTACGGACAATCTTTTTCAATGATTAATAATGGTCTCACCAGTGCTTGGATACAGGCATTCACAATTTGTGATGGAAATTTATTTGCCGGTAGCGGAGAAGAAGGAGTTTTTAAAACTGCCAACGGAGGTTCGAATTGGACCGCTGTTAATAATGATTTAGGTAGTCTAAACATTTTATCCTTAGCATCAGACGGCGAAAACGTTTATGCTGGAACTTTTGATTCCGGCATTTATGCTTCCAATGATCTGGGAGAAAACTGGTCTGAGATGAATAATGGTTTGAATTCAAGCTGCATCACCACAATTCAAATAGATAATGAAAGAATTTTTGCTGGAACTAAAGCTGATGGAGTTTATACTTCCTTCGATCAAGGAGCTAGTTGGCTTCATACATCTACAGGATTTTCAGACAGTTCCAATATAAGATGCTTGTATATCTTTGATGAAAAAGTGTTTGCAGGAACAGGTGAAGGTGAGATTTTTGTTAGTTATGATCACGGTAATTATTGGGAAAATATCAGTGATGGATTGGAAGGTTCTCCAGTTCTATCCATTTATGTCTATGAACAATTCATTTATGCTGGTTTGAATGCAGGAGGTGTTTGGAAATATCCGATATCAGAACTAGTAGGTATTAATGAAAATACTATCGATCATTCCAATAAGGTAATGCTTAATAATTTTCCTAATCCTTTCAATCCTGAAACTACTATAACTTTTTCTATTACAAAGACATCAAATATTGAATTGAGTGTTTTTAATTTAAAAGGACAAAAAATCAAACAACTTTTTTTTGATCAGAAATTGGCAGGCCAGCATTCAATAGTATGGAATGGAGACAATGAAAAAGCTCAATCTGTCAGTTCCGGAATTTATTATTACAAATTAAATGTGAATGGAAAAACTGCAGTTGTTCAAAAATGTTTATTACTGAAATAAAATAAGAAAATGAAACTAATATGAATAAAAAAATCAAACAGAACCGTTATAAAAGAGTTTTAGTTCAAATCGAAGAGTTAATCCAAAAGACCAGAGATCCATTGGCTATAATGAGCACTATAGCAGCAATCTTACATCACAAATTTGATTACTATTTCTGGACTGGATTCTATCGTTTAAAAGAAAAAGAATTAACCGTTTGCTGTTACCAGGGAAGCGTTGCTTGTTTAGTATTGGCTAAGAACACTGGAGTATGTTGGACTGCAATAAATGAAAAGAAAACACAGATAGTAACAGATGTGTGTAAGTTTCCCGACCATATAGCCTGTGACAGTCGATCTGCTTCAGAGATAGTAATTCCGGTTTGGAAAGATGATGCGATAGTTGCAGTACTGGATGTGGACAGTAAGGAACTGGATTCGTTCGATGAAATTGATGCTGAATATTTAGAGAAGATCGTCGAACTAATCTATAAATAATGCCAGTTCCAGATCATCTGAAAATAGTTGTTTCCAACCTTCCTGAAACATCGGGAATTTACAAATTTTACGATGAGAAGCAGAGATTGCTTTATATTGGCAAATCGAAGAACTTAAAAAATCGTGTTCGTACTTATTTTCGCAAGCAAAGTAATGAAACTCACGATCGCACTTTAATGATGATCTTCCATATAAATGAGATCCAAATCGAGCAAACTGATACTGGACTGGAAGCATTGATACTGGAAGATAACCTGATTAAACAGTATCTTCCACCTTATAACGTAAAACAGAAGAAGTTCAAAGAACAAGTATATATAGCTGTTACAATAGATCTATTCCCCGCATTTAGAATTGCTGCAAATGATGAAGTTGACTATACAGAAAAGATCTTTGGTCCATTCAAGGATAAATACGCAGCTGAACATATTCTCCATGTTATTCAGAAAGTCTTGAAATTGAGAAAGTGTATTGATCCCACACCAACTAATAAATGCATGCTGACTGGAATTGGAAAATGTCTGGGACCATGCAAAGGTGATCTTTCCGAAACTAAATACAAAAAGTCAGTAGATATTGCTTTGAATTTCCTAAATGGAGATGTCGAGTTAATTTCAGATAAAATTAATGTAACGATCGAAGAAGCTGCTAAAAATTTAGATTTTGAAGAAGCAGCGAAATTCAGGGATTTGCAGGATTACTGTCAGAATTTTGCCAAGCGGCAGAAATTTATGTACGATTTCATGAATGATATTGTACTCATTAATTCAGCTTCTGGGAAACATCACTTTCTTTTCCAGAAAGGGCAACTACTAAAAGTTTACAAACGACTCCCGAAACAAGATAAACTTTTAAAAATATTAAGCTTAAAGGTTACACAGAAAATATTACCGGCATCTCACTTGATGGATAGAGCTTATGTGGCTTGGGTGTGGGTGAAGCAGAATGATGGTGAATATATTAGTTTAAATATTCAATGAAATATTTGAATACAGTATCAGCTTCTTGTATGGAAAACACAAATGCATCACCAATACTACGCAAAAGAATGAAATTGTAATCTTCGGTCTTTTTCTTATCGTACATCAATAAATTCTCCCCAAGCTTGGCGATCTTATCCGTAAGTCGCTTTTCTAGTTTAATAGTAAGTTTGTACTTCAAAAATAGATTCAATATTTTCTCGTATTCTGGTTCAACTAAGAAATTCATTTTCATACTGATATAAGCAGCAGCACATATACCCACTGAAACTGCTTCTCCATGTGTGATCTGATATTCTGAAATTGATTCGATGATGTGCCCGAATGAATGACCTAAATTCAAGATTCGCCTATTTCCTTTCTCATGTAGATCATCCAGTACAATAGATTCTTTAATCGCAACAGCTTCACTAACTATGTCTTTTAAATCTTGCGAAGAATGGTTAATTAATAAAGGCATCAGTTTTTCGGGTTTGATGAGTGCAACTTTCAAACATTCAGCCCAACCATTCTTCATATCTTTTGCTGGAAGACTTTTCAGAAAATCAGTAGAAATAATAACTTTTTCTGCCGGGTAAAAAGTTCCAATATTATTTTTAATTCCATTAAAATTAACAGCTGTTTTCCCACCGATCGCAGCATCGATCATACCAAGAAAAGTTGTTGGAATTAATATAAGACGGCATCCACGCATATAGATGGAAGCTGCCAGTGCTCCAATATCAGTAGTAATCCCACCACCGATACAGACAATGTAGAAATTCCGATTAACATTTGCTTTTTGAACAAAATCCAAGATCTTAGTTAACTCGTTTAAATTTTTATTACTTTCAGAAGCATTGAATTCAAAAAATCCTGAGTTTAGCAACAAAGGTGATAGTAATTCATTATAATATAATCGAATATTACTATCTACAATTAGCACCTTGTTCTTAATTTTCGATATTTCCTCTAACCAATTATCGGTAATTACGATTTTTGTATTAAATGATCCAGTATGCATTTTGCCTAACCTTTAGATCTAAACTGTTTCAATAATGAAAAAAGGTGATGTTTTTGAGATAATAATAAGAATGCAGTCCCAACTAGAATAATACTAATTTTTATACTGCTCACTAATATGTTTACACAAATAATAGAATTTATAAAAGCTGTTAAAAGTAAAAATGCTGTTACTATATACACATATGAGATCCTGAAATTTGCATTAAATGTTTTCTTCCCTTTTGTATAATTGAATATTACAATGAAAATATATGAAATAAGTGAAGCATATCCCGCTCCTAATGCTCCGAATTTAGGTATTAGAACTACATTCAAGCCAATATTCAAAACAGTACCTAAAATAACTGCAAGAGCTATTTTACCGGCTTGATGCAATTTGTAGAAAACCAGATTGAAGATATTGAAAATGCCATGCAGAAATGTGGAAATTGCGCCAAAGAACACCAGATCTGCTGCTGCCATATATTGAGCATCGACAAATATTGCAAAAAGTTCTTTTGAAAAAGCTATTATAAAAAAGCCAAGAATTGCGCCACAAATCAGGAAGAAAAGGTAAATTTTGTTGAATAACTTCGCGGCATTTGGACTATCAGCATTTTTCATGGCGTGTGGGAAAAACACCATACTTACAATTGACAGAAGAAACTGCATAATAGCGCCAACTTTGTATCCCATTGCATATATTCCTACATCATATAAACCTCTGGGAGATAAATAAGTAAGCATATATCTATCTAATACCCTCATGGAGATCAGAGCAAGAGTTCCGGGAATCATAATCAAACCAAATTTTATGACTGGTTTTATGATCTCATAAGAAAATAGTATTTTGCTTTGCAATACAAAACTTCTTAATATGATGTTTATATTTATGAAGGCAACCAGCATCGCAACAAGGGATGAAATCAATATATAAGAGATGACATTGGGAATAGAAAAGTTTCCTGATATTGCGCCATAGATGAATAAAATCAATATAAGAAAATTGCTTATTCCTCCCAGTATTGCATAGTTTAATGAGCGCTCTAATTTGTTGATTATACTTAACGTGATCCCTGAAAAAGATTGGGCCAGGATGATAATAACGATAGCAGGAAAGAGATTGGAGTATGTATCGCTTTTTAATATTAGTAAGGCTATATAGTTTTTAGATATGTATATTAATAAAGACAAGATGACACCGAAAACTGCAGTTACAATATATACAGAGTTTATTAGTGTATATTTATAGTCATCTGTATTTTTTAAGTAGAAGTATGAAACCAAAGACTGGGTAAATCCTAAAGAGTAAAAAACACTTGCTAAAGCTATGAAAATAGTGATATTCGTATAAATAGCATACTGTTCTGGCACCATATAATGTGAGAATATCGGTAAAAAAATGACTAGAATCACATTATTAAACATTCTTCCGGCAGAATAATGTATTATCTTTTGTAGATGTTTGTTAACATTCTTCATACTAAGATTTTTCATTAACGATTAAAGTAATTTTGACAAATTATTATCGTACAAAACTAAATCTTTGTTTTAATTTATTTTTCAGTCGGCATAATTTCATTTTTCTTCCATAATATCATCTGATACCACTTAAAAGCCGGAATTATAGAAGAGAATAAATCTAAAATTATAGCTTTGAGTGATTGGGTATGTTTATGAAATGTAACAAATCTATGATCAACAGTCTTGAAACCACAATTCTCTCCCATTTCATACAGTTCTCTTTTTGTATACTCTCTATAATGACCAGGATTATTACTGAAGTATCTGATTTTTGAAAAGGGTTGATAACCGAAAAAAAGTTTATATCTTCTAAAAAGTGCAGCTGCATTCGGAGTTGTACAAAGCAGATGGCCATTTTTATTTAATAGAGAATGAAACATTAACAGGGCATATTCAGGTGCTTCTGAAAGATGTTCGACTACTTCAGCGAATATGATTAAATCAAATTTTTCTTCTGACCATATATCTACATTTTTTGCCTGTTTTAAATCAAAAGATATATGTTTATTGGGTAGATCATTCAGTAATGTATGCCCACCCTCGTCATACTCTGGTGCAAATCCAATGGTCGAGACATTCTCATAATATTTTAGCAAAGTTTTTGTTAAATGGCTTCTACCAACATCAAGAACCTTCAATTCTTTATTTGGAAAGTTTTGTGTAATATAATTATATAAAATTGAGAATCTTCCTTTATGTGTTTGTACATATCTTTCCTGTGAATCTTTACTACAAGTTTGCTCTTTTTCTGTTTCAATCCAATTACTAACTATTTTCTTATACTTTTCATTATTCAAGCTAAATCCATCCTTTTATATTAAAATATCTGTTTCTATAAATAGATCACTCTTTTCACCTAAAGTGTCTCATACATTTCAATTGTTTTTTTTGCGATAATCGGCCAGATATAATTTTCTTTGATATGCTTACTAAGTTCATTTGTTTTTTCTTTATTCAAAGCAGTTTCGATTGATTTTTGAATTGAAGTAATTGAAGTTGGATCTGGATATTCAGCATGATCACCGAAATATTCTTTAGTACCTCCAAAAGGAGTGATCACAATTTTTGCACCTGCCAGACCAGCTTCTAAAGCAGCTCTGCCCGGAGTCTCATAGCGAGTTGGAAGCACAAAAGTATCGCAGGCGGCATATGCTGATTCCAGAAGTGGATCATCATGCTCTATCCAATTCTGAAAGTTGATATTTTTGCTCTTTTCAATTTCTTCTACACACCGCTTTCCTTCAGCATTATCGTAAACATTGGCAAATATTACAACTGGAGCATCAATCCTTTGTAGGGCTTTTATAATATTCATTCCATTCTTTCTATATGACCCCAAATGACCTACATAAAGTATTGCATCTCTTACGCCGAATTTCTTTTTGAAAAGTTCAGGATCACCGCTGGCAAATCTCTCTTCTACTCCATTATGTATTACTTCGATTTTTTGTTTATCCACGTCTAACCCTTTTGCTAATAACATCCCTTCGGATCTTGTATTCGGAAATACTTTTTCAGCCTTATCGCAGATATATTTCGTGAATGAATAATCTGACATAGTACGTTTGAAGATGGCTTTCAATGGCTTTTCTAAAGTTTGGTACAATCGCAAAGTATTGGCCGAATGATTACTAAAAAATATTGGATTTACAACATATTTAGCACCAAACCTTTTTAGATTTGCGGCCAATGAATAAGTAGCAATACTTGCATTAAATATGTGGAATAAATCCGATTTTTTTATTTTCAAGTTTGAATCCCACATGTCGTAAAATTCAACATCTATACCTAACTTATGTAGGGCTTTTTTTGTATGAATCAATTTGTATGAGGGACCACTTTTATTTAACATTATCCCTTGATAACTAGCTAAGAATATTCTCATTTTATCACCTGTTTCGTCGTCCTTTCCACGACTCATATTCATATAGTGTATCGCGCCAATGGTATTTTCTTGTTAATAACATTTTCTTTGATCTTAATAAAGATTTTTTGTTTATAAATGCCAATTTGGAAAGATCAACCTTAGCCTTAGATTTGAAATTGCATATTTTATTATTACTTATCACCGTCATATCTACATCATCGACATCCATCCTCAATTCATTATCTTCAAATGAGATATCAATTTTTATATGATTACGCCTTTGCCACCACACTGCGTATTCTTTCATAGTGATATTTGCCAGACCAAGTTTGTTCACATAACCAAAAACTGCATCGATAACATCCAGTAATTTATGATGTGGATGATGATAAATTATTATTGGTTCATTGCTTCTCAGCTTTTCATTAATTATATTTTTGTAATAATCTATCATTTCTTCTTCAGTAAAATGTGACCTTCGTAATCGACCCAAACTTATAGGATGTATAGGGATTTGCAGAATATTTGAACATTGATTTTGAGAGTAAATATTAAATGGTAGATCATCATAGGAAGGAACAAATTCTGAAGAATATGTTAAATCAAATTTCTCTAAAGATTCATTAAGTGATGTATTCCAACTTCCAAAAGGTGCTGCAAAACCTTTTACATTAATATTAGATCGCTGCAGGTTTTTCATACCAGCGTCAATATTTTCATAGTTTGCAGAATAGTTATCGAAGACAAGATGTCTGAAACAATGCAAGCCAATTTCCTGATCCTTCATTTTGCTATAGAAATTAATTAATTTCTGTTCATTCTGAGTATCTACAAACCACGATGCTTTGATAGAATGTTTTTCACAAACTGTTAATAGCTCTTTTGCCTCTTCGATGGAACAATTGTCAGTATCAATTCTAAAAATAAACAATCCATTATCACCGGGAATATACGATTTATTAATAAAAGGTAACTTCCTAATGTCGATTAGGTTAGAAAGAATGATCTTTACTGCTTTTCGTAGTTTTGCTTTAGATACTTTGGCTACTACTTCCGAGGGTTGTTCATTTCTATTGGCAATAAATTTTCTGCGACACGAGGAAAGATTCAAAATTTCCTCATCTAAATCAAAAGGTAAAATAAAGAAAGATCCTTTTCCTAATTTACCGGAAAAAATGTTTAACCCTTTATCTTCACATTTTAATTCTTTATCTTTTATTATTCCAATTTCTCCAGCTAAATCAATAATTCCAAGTTCGGAAAAGATAGAATTTCTTTCTGCAACATGTTTCTTCCACTTCAATATATAACGTTTTTTATGAAATATTTTAGCGTAGGATTTAGAAGAGAATAGAATAGCTCCTCCATTGTTTAGATAACTTCTATCAAATGTTGCTATATTAATATCATCGATTATTATTGCAGAATATTCATCCTGATCTATTGGAAGTGAACAATCAATTTCTTTGAAACCAATTCCTTCCTGTTCTAGAATTATTTTCCAACCAGGACTTATGCCGGCAATACCAATTTTCAAATCCATTTTTTCTCGGTGAGTAATTTTAGTAGCTTTTCTTCACGGTACTTGAGTAGAAATTTTTCATTAACCCTATCAATAACAACCTTAGAATTATCTGATTTAAGAGCCTTAGAGATAGCATCAGCTGTCTTTTTTACATCTCCAAATTCTGTATAAAATCCGACATTACCAACAACTTCTGGTAATGCACCATTTTTAGTAACTACTGGAATACATCCGCAAGACATAGCTTCCAGTAAAGCTACTCCAAATGATTCTCGATATGAAAGCTGGCAATACACTTTAGCGGTTTTTAGAATTGCTGCTATTTCATTCTGAGATAGAAATCCCGGAAGTTCAAGTTCCGGATTGATCGATTTCAGTTCAGAATAAACCTGCTTTTCGTATTCTCCAATCGCTATTGCATTTACTCCAAGTTGTTTTACTGCACGAGCAAAAGTATCTATACCCTTTAACTTATAAATACCTGTTCTCAAATTTCCAATAGTTACAATTACATTATCCTTTATCTTATCAGGCTGTATTGCTGTTTCGATTCCATGATTGATTACATTAACATTAATTTTGGGACATAAATACTGAATTTCGTTTTTACTGAATTCTGAATTCGCAATAACTACATCTGCTTTGGAAATTATGTATTTTGTTTTACTCACTCCTTCTTTCGTTCGCAATGCTCCATAGTTGAAATCTGGTTCATTTGCTACTTCATATCCACCGATCGCTACGGCAGTTTTTCTATAAAAAATTTGACTAAAAACTATAACAAGTAGTGCTCTGAAATCTGCAAATCGTACAAAACATACATCTGCCCATAAAACATTAATAAAGATCTGACAAAAGTATTTTATAATTGAGAGCGGATTCTTTCTTACTTCTGGGAAATAAAGTGCTTTAGAAATAAAATACTTACTTAATATACGAAAATCTCTTTTAACAGAAGGGTTTGTATAAGTAGATAGAAATAATAACTTTTTCATTCTATCTAATCAGTGCAATTTTGCCTTTAGTTGTATGTCCGTCCGGTGCAGAAATTACATAGTAATAAAGACCAGAACTACATTTTTTCCCATTTGAATTCTTACCATCCCAACTGAATTGTTCATAAATATTTTTATCCAATTCTATAATCAATTCACTATTTAAATCAAATATTTTACATATCACATCACCTTTGGGCATTGTAATCCTATCCTTATTTTCAATGCGGATAACATCTCCTTTTTCAGGATAAAATGGATTTGGATATGCATAAGATTCCGTTAGTTTTGTTTCTGTGTTATTAGCTTCTGGAATACCAATCTCTACAGAGTTTAATCCATCATTTGTTCCAATATATAATATGCCTGATGACTCCACATAAACAAATGAAGAGATGAAATCGGAAATTAGTGGTGAATTTTCTGTATTATATGTTGTGAAAGTGTCATTAGCTGGATCGAATATCGTAAATCCGGCATCTCCAGTTCCTATCCAAATACGCTCGAACGGATCTATAAACAATGCTGTTGAGTATGTAGGGTTTGAGCCATATAATCTTGGTTGTCCCTCGTAATACCAGTAAGTTGGATCAGGATCATTTTCGCTCCAAAACCAAGAATTATTCTGCCAGATTTTTTTCTTAACACTGGTTCCATACAAAAACCAGTCAGTTCCATCATACATGAAGAGCCCTTGATCCGAAGCTATCCATACTTCCTCAACGCCATTATTATCTCTGAGGGCAAAATCATTTATCCACCCCCCCCCCAGCAAGTCAGTTGGAGCTGGCTTCTCCCAATAAGGACCATTATTCTCTGGAAATGATAGATCCTGCCATAATCTGATTCCATTATATCTGGTTCCTGTTACAATCCTTTCACTAGTAATTAATAACTCGAAAATATCAGAAAAATCGTTGTCGGGATCCGGTTGGTATAATTCAAATGTATGCACTGCTTCATCATTCTCATCAAAAATTATTACTCCATGAGGATACATTCCAACCCACGTATGGTTGCCATCATTAACAATCACACTAATAGTATTAGAAGTCATTGGTTCAATATTATATTCATTTATATGCTTCCATTCATCTAGCTCATCATTATAAATTGAGATTCCCCCAAACCAACCAGGTATTCCACCAGTTCCCCAAGTACCAAACCATTTACGATTATACTGATCAACACTCATACAACCTACATTGTCACTATTTAAAGGACTTGATGCCGCTGTGAAATTAATCCATTGTTCGCCATCAAAACTACCCACGCCCAAAGTACCTTTTGTTGTCAAGCCACTGCCGATTTGCCCATTACATGTCCATAAAATCTCATTATGATCAACCACTAGATCTTTTACCACATTTGCCACTATACAATTCTGCTTAATATGTGTGCCCCATTCTGATCCGTCAAAAATATATATTCCATCACCCCAAGTGGTTACTAAGAATATATCTCCAAGCTGTTTGAACTCTTTGATCTTTGATGTACCCAAATCATTCCATTCTGTTATTGCACCGTTGTTTGATTCAATTTTGGTTACTGCAATATTAATCGAATCTTGAAGATTTAGAAGTGAATTATCCCAAAATCCATAGCTGAACCAGAGGTCATCATTTAAATCTAAAAAAACAGGATATATCGCATATCCGCTCATAATAACTTCAGACAGATTATGATCAAATAAGTTAGCAGTTTTAAATATCCCATTATTGGTCCCAATGACAAGATCAGAAGAATTTGAGGAAATTGATGATACTACGCTACTGGGCATACTTGAGTTACTTGTGTCAATATGATGCCAGTTTGAAATTGAATCCAAAGAATCAATATGAGCAAAATCTAATCCTAAATCGCTTCCACAAATCAAATAGTTTTGATAAAAATGTAAGATAGAAATATCATTTGAAGATAAGCCATTTCCAGTATCATAATTATCAACTAAAAATGGAAAGGGAAACTCCGGATTATCCCAGAAAACACTTAATCCGTCGGTGGTTGCGATGTAGACTAATGAATCCTGAACAATGATATCATTCACAAAATCAGAAGCTAGACCGATAATTTCATCAATAGGGAGCTTTATTTCTCCCTCGCTCATTCTTATGACACCATTACCATTTGTACCTAAATAAAATTCATTGTTCAATTCTTTATATTCTATTGTTCGTATATCGTTATTTGTTAAGCCATTGATTGTTGTAAATTTCTCATTAAAGTTTTCAGTTACGAGATCATAAACCTCTAAACCACCCCAAGTTGCAGTATATAACTTATTATTATGACTAACTAAATCAAATATATGTGTTGTGTTTGTATAAACCTGCCAATTCTTCAAGCTGTATAAGTACATCGTAGTCGTGGCTATAAGTATTATCAAAAATCGTTTTTTCATTTCTTCTCCATTTTCCTTATCGTAACTATCATAATCAGAATCAGTAAAATCGAAATAAGTAGTAATATCACAAGTACTATCTTTTTAGAAATCAGTGAAAATCCCAAGGCAATTAGACCAAACAAGAAAGTCACGAAATAACTTATTAAGGCAATTGCAGTTTGAGATAGTCCTAATTCCAACAGTCTATGATGAATATGTTGTTTGTCTGCTTGAAAGATATGCTGCTTTTTATTAATTCGTCTAAATATTGCAAATATTGTATCCATAAATGGAATAGTCAGTGCAATTATTGGGACAAGAAGTGTGATTGAAGTTATTCCTTTTAGTTCTGCTTTCCCAATTATTGAAATTGCAGCTATATTAAATCCCAAGAATAGACTTCCCGTATCGCCCATAAAGATTTTAGCTGGATAGAAATTATATTTCAAGAAAGCCAAATTTGCTCCTACTAAGGCTGCTGAAGAAAAAATTATAATCGGATTAGATTTTAGAATACCAACTGCCAATAATACAATTGCTACAATAAACGCTATACCTGAGGCTAAACCATCCATGCCGTCAATCAAATTAAAAGCATTAACAACAATTAAAAACCATAATATCGTAAATGGGTAAGAGAAATATCCTAGTAATATAGTGTTACCAAAAGGATTTGTTAACAATTTAATATTGAATCCAGAAAAATAGATAATCGTAATTATTGCTATTTGAAAAATTAATTTGTATTTCGCTTGTAGTTTAGTTTTATCATCGACATAACCTAAAATTAACATTAAAAGACCACCTAGTGCAAGATATAGTGTCTGATCTCCTAATTCAGGTATAATAAAAAATACAAATAACTGCAGAAGAATTATGGGAATACCAAATGAAAGTCCACCTGCAATTGGTGTGGAAACACTATGAATTCCAAGTGAGTAAGGGTGAGAAATAAGATTCTGCTTATGCGAAAATTTTATATTGATTGGTACTATGATATATGTAAGAATCATTGCAAACAAAAAGGATAATAAATACGCCATTTTAATTAGAAGTTCCCAACATTTTTTTTACTTGTGCTTTGTAAGCTCCAAGTACAATTTTTTCATCAAATTCTTTAATTGCTTTTTTTCTACTTTTTAAACCCATTTTCTTTAGTTCATTTATTTCTAAATTTAACATTTTTATCATTTTCTCCGAAAGATCTTCAACACTTTTTGGCTGGCAAATAAAGCCATTTTCACCATCATCAACAACCTCTCTACAACCTATGTGAGCTGTTGTGATCAAAGGTTTTCCCATACTTGCAGCTTCCAAAAGTGATTTTGGAACACCTTCTCCGTAATATGAAGGTAAAACCACACAATCAGCACTCAAAATATATCTTCTAACATCATTTGTAAAGCCTAAATATTCGATTATACCGTTTTCATGCCATTTGTCAATTTCGCTTTTTCTTATTGCAATTGGATTCTTTGAATCTAAAAACCCTAATAATTGAAATTTTGCCATAAATTTTTTCTTTACGATTTTAGATGCATCAACAAATTCATATATTCCTTTTTCCCTTAACAATCTTCCTAATAAAAGAAATGTGAATTCTTTATTGTCAGTAGTAATTTTTGGTGTGAATTTATTAATATCAACACCAGAACCAGGAAGAAGACTGTAATTTTTAAAATTATGGTTATTCGTAAACAATTTCAAATCTTCTATATTTTGAAAAAAGATATAATCAGCTTTATGAACTGCATATCTATAAAATTTTCTAATGAATAATGAAATAATGCTTTTTTTTCGAAATGTTGTGCCAAGACCAGCAATGTTTACAACGTTTTTAATATTCAATCTGTTTGCAGCTATCACACCGTAGATATTAGATTTTATAGTATAGCTTAATATCAAATCCGCTTTTATTTTTTTTAGTACTTTACAAATTTTAAAGAATGTCAAAGCATCTTGAAAAGGATTAAGTCCATGATTACTCATTTTTATATGATGATATTCATAAGGTATCATTTTTGAATAATCATCTCTTGGAGCAAGGACAATGATTTTATAACTCATATTTGAAAGTTCATTCATCAAACTCATTCTGAAATTGTAAATATACCAGCTTGTATTTGCAAAAAACACAATTTTTTTCATTAGATTATCTCTGCTAGATTCTTTGTAATGTTCATTCTTGAATATCGATTAACAAATTCTTCATCTCTTTTTAAATCAAACAGTAAATTTTGGCGTTTAAGCTCAAGTATTTTTTTAATGACTCTATTACCATCCATTCCATTGCCTGCTTCTGCAATAAATCCTAAATTTCCCTTTTGAATAAAATCTGATAAAACCCCTTTTGGTGAACAAAAAGCAAGTATTGGTTTTTTGTAAGGAAGATAATCAAATAGTTTTGTTGGTATGATACATTCATATTTTTCACCCTGTGGTAAAGCTATCAACAAAACATCTGCAGAATTAAGATACTTGTTTAACTCATTTTTGATCATACGTGGCAGAACTTCTATTTCTACATTTTGTAATTTTCTTTCTTCAAAATTTTGTATCAAATTCCAGAAATGGTTTCGGAAATTACCAATAAACTGTAACTTTATTCTATCATTCAAATTATCAGGAATAGCATTAATAATATCTTCAGGTGATAAATTTTTATAAAAATTACCAGCAAATGTAAATGTGATTGCTGCATTACAAGCTTGATTCCCTGTTTCAACATTATCATCATCAAAACCATTTGTGATTACATACATCTTATTATCTAAAAATGAATATTTCTTATTGTAATGATCTTTATAACCAGCTGTTACCACGATTACTTTATCAGCAAATCGCAAAATTTTTTTTTCCCAATAACTATTTATTAATTTATTATAAAAGGTCATCTCCTTAAATGGATGATCAGCCCAAAGATCACGAATATCCACTATCAAAGGTTTTTTGAATTTTTTTGCCAGTTTGTAAGAGGTTATTACATGATTATAAATGCCACCGGTAGTACAATAAATTGCATCAATCTTGTTATTTGATAATATTACTTTTCCTTTACTGTAGCAGAAAGGCATCCACCCTATTTTCTCATCGATTATGAAGAGTCTTTTTATTGTATTTGTAAAACCTTCTTTCCTACGATGCAGTTTTTGTACTTTTTCTTTTTTAAAATAATTTAGTAAGCGAATAGGATCTAACGATTCTGTACGATAAATTTGTTCTCTATTAATCCCTTCATATTGCTGCCAGTCTTTTTGATAATAACCTAACTCTTTAACTGTTAAAATGATTGGATTCCAGCCAAACTTAGGTAAATATTTAGCGAATTTTCCAACTCTCACAGCTGAAGGAATATTATAAGGCGGAGCAAAATAAGAAATCATTAAAATATTTTTCATTCTACCTTAACTCCCTTTCCTTTCTAGTACGATCTGAACTTTTTTATCTGGCATTACATTTTTAAATTTTATACAATTCTCTCTAACCTCTGCATCTAATCCATCTACTTCTTTCACAGTTACATTACCATGCACAACGAGTGTACAACTTTCAATTCTTTCTGGAAAATAGAGATCAACTGTATTCTGATATTCACTAATTTCCAAATTTTCTCTTCTTCGCCACCAATCGGCAATCTCAAGTAAGGTTCCTTTATAAAAATCCCGCGATTTAAGCTTGGAAAGCAACGCAGAAAATAGCTCAATATCATAATCTAATTCTGTGAAATTTGAAATTGAAAAATTGAAATTCAGCAATCCATTTGTAATTCTAATTGAATTAATAATATCTGTAAGAATCTCCATAGCACTATCTTGTGAAATTACTTTGGTTTGTGATAAAAGAAGATGCTCATCAGAAAATATAATGGGAAGCTCCAAGTTTTTGCAGCTGTAATATCCATTGTCCGATTTCTGTCCGCTATTTATAAAAGTATGAAATGGATAACCGATTCCATTTACAAAGCCAGGATTATCAATAGATATTCGAGAAGAATCATAGGCAAAGTTATTTTTCGAAACAAGTTCATCTGTCGCTTTACATTCAAAGAGATATCCGTTTTGCCTGATGCCAATTTTCTCCCTTAAAGTAATTTGAGCTATTTTCTGTTTTTGCCTTTTCAAAACATCATTGTTGTGCGATTTTCTTGAAGCTAATAAAGCAATTTCATGCCCAGTTTCGTTTAAGAATTCTATTTCTTCAGCAATCTCTTTGCTGTTTATCCTGTAATCCACATCTTCGCTAGTCTCAGATTCGGTTCCCCAGAAATATGTGCTTTTTATGTTGAACTTATCTTCCACATCTCTTATTAGATCAAAATTCCAATACTCTTCTATATTCGTAGTTAAATACTTAATTTTGCTTATCAAGTTTTCGAAAAGATATTTGATCTTATAAAACAAAAGTAGATCTTCATAAGCGCTTTTCATGATTTTGCCAGCATTCCATTTCTGCAATTTATCGACGTTATGAGATATTGTAAACGCTCCAGCTTCACCATTGGGCCAGTATTCTTTTTTTACTAAAAATATATTTCGACGGGAATTTACAGCATCAATTAAACATTGCTCGATAAGCCAGCAGAAGTAGTTTAAATGTGGTGTAAGAGGATTATCATCTAATTTTACTTGCTCATGAGATTTATCGTATTCTTCAGCAGAAGATGAAAAATTTGTAAGATTAAAAAACACATTCCCTATAAGATCGAATTTGAATGTTCCATAGAACAGTTCATCATCCTGATAATAATTTACCGGTGCATCGAAATCGTTGAAAGACAAAACTGGAATTGGCTTATGTAAGGTTAATTCTTTTCGCCAGGTATTTAATTCTTTCTTTTTTATGCTTCCTGGAATAAACAATTCCTGATCACAAGGTACAAAAATTATAGCTTTACGCATTGCAAGAATGTAAGCTTCTTTCAGATTTGGCTCTACCAATCCGTAAAAAACTAATATATCTTTGTCCAATAGCTCTTCAAGCCTATTTATATATTTGAATTCATAGCCCAGTGTTTTAAAAATGAAATCAAAAGAATATTTGATTTCATGGCTAAATTTCTCTAAAGTATTATCTATATAAACAGCAATCATAAATTTCTTCTAACAAAAAAATACTACAGTTCCAACAAATTGATACCAATATCATCGTCTAGTTTGCGACTTACTTCACCTTTAAATTCTTCGATGATCACTTCACAGGTTGCAGAGACGATCGCTTCATTTAGATGCCCACCGATTGTTCGATTATCTTCACCAGCCAGATTGATGTGAATATGCAGATAAATTTTATCGTTCATCGTAGTAATATTTCCCAATAGTGATGTGATCTCTAAATCTCCATTATGCACTGTCGAATGGTATTTTTTTTCATTCATTTCAAAGAAACCGATAGTAGCTTGGCTCACAGCTCCGATCGCAGAAATCCTGCCCAATCGAATCTGATTCTCTTCGCAAACCTTTTGCAGTACAGCAACAATTTCTTCACCGCTGTCGATCCTTACAAAATATATTTTATCAGCTTTTTTAAATCTCATTCCTATCCTCATACATATCAAATATGAAGTCTTAATTAAACCAATCATATCACCGAATATATTAACAGCAAAATATTTAAATAATGTATTGTTTGTCTAATATAATTTTAGAGTTTATTATATATATAATTATATAGTGATTTTTAATTGACATAAGAAGCCTTGAAATGGGACTTGTAAAGTAGCTTTTATTTAACTGAAGCTAGTTGCGTATTTAATTACATTATAAATAGTTAAGGAGATATAAGATGGACAGAAAAAATGTTTACACGTTTGGTAATGGCCAGGCAGAAGGTAAAACTGAAATGAAGAATCTTCTGGGTGGAAAGGGAGCAAATCTTGCTGAGATGAATCTGATCGGAGTTCCTGTTCCTGCTGGATTCACCATTACAACCGAAGTTTGTACCGACTACAATTTGCGAGGAAAAGATTCTGTGGTTGCTACTATCAAAAAAGAAGTTGAAGCTGCAGTTAAAGCTACGGAAAAAGTGATGAATGCAAAATTTGATGCAAATGATGGTTCATTTCCATTGTTAGTATCTGTTCGTTCAGGAGCACGTACTTCTATGCCTGGCATGATGAACACAGTACTAAATCTGGGTATGAATGATGATACAGTAAAGGTTGTTGCTGAAAAATCTGGAAATGCAAAATTCGCTTACGATTCATACCGTCGTTTTATTCACATGTACGGTGATGTGGTAATGTGTGTTGAAGCTGAAGAAGGACAACACAATCCTTTCGAAGTTGTGCTAGATGCAATGAAAGAAGCAAAAGGATATAAAGTAGATACACAATTAACTGTTGAAGATCTAAAAGATCTTGTAGAAAAATATAAAGCTGTAATTAGAAAACAAGCTGGTGTTGATTTCCCAACTAATCCCTGGGATCAGCTTTGGGGTGCAATTTGTGCAGTGTTCGATTCATGGAATACCGAAAGAGCAATTCTTTATCGTAGAATGGAAAATATTCCCTCAGAATGGGGAACCGCAGTAAATGTACAAGCAATGGTTTATGGTAACATGGGTGAAGCTTCTGCAACCGGTGTATGTTTCTCTCGTGATGCTGCAACAGGTGAAGATATCTTCAACGGTGAATATTTGATTAATGCCCAAGGTGAAGATGTAGTTGCTGGTGTTCGAACTCCTCTTGAAATTACAACCATTGGTTCAAAACGTTGGGCAGAGCGTAACGGTACATCCGAAGAAGTTCGTGCTCACGATTTTGCTTCATTAGAAGAAGCAATGCCAGTGTTATATACTCAATTAAATGAAGTACAACAAAAACTGGAAGATCATTATCATGATATGCAGGATATGGAATTTACCATTCAAGATGGTAAGCTCTGGATGCTGCAAACACGTAACGGTAAACGTACCGGTGCTGCTATGGTAAAAATGGCAGTTGATATGTTGGACCAGGGTTTGATTGATGAAAAAACTGCTATTCTACGTCAAGATCCTAATAAATTGGATGAGCTATTACACCCCATTTTTGATGGTGCTGCTATTGCTGCTGCAAAAGAACTTTCTAAAGGTTTACCGGCTTCTCCGGGTGCTGCCACAGGACAAATTGTATTTTCTGCTGATACTGCTGAACAGTGGGCTGCTGATGGCAAGAAAGTAATTCTTGTTCGTCGAGAGACTTCTCCGGAAGACCTAAAAGGCATGTATGCTGCCGAAGGCATTCTTACCGAACGTGGAGGAATGACTTCTCACGCTGCCGTTGTAGCACGAGGTATGGGTAAATGCTGCATCTCATCTGCTGCTGGTGTTTCTGTTACAGGAACTGCAATGACTATCAATGGTGTTCAGTACAAAGAAGGTGATTTCATTTCATTGAATGGAACAACCGGTATTGTTTACGAAGGCAAATTGGCAACTATCACACCAACTTTAGATGGTGACTTTAGTAAGTTAATGGACTTAGCAGAGAAAAACACCAGAATGTACGTTCGTACAAATGCCGATACTCCAGCAGACGCAAAAGCTGCTCGTGAATTTGGAGCTAAAGGAATTGGTCTTACACGTACAGAGCACATGTTCTTCGAAGGTGATCGCATCTGGGCTATTCGAGAGATGATTCTTGCTGATGATGTTGAAGGTCGAAAGGCAGCTTTAGCTAAATTGTTACCCATCCAACGCGAAGATTTCTACGGTATTCTAAAAGCTATGGACGGATTTGGTGTAACAATTCGTTTACTCGATCCACCTTTACACGAGTTTACTCCAAACGATGCTGACTCTCAAACTGAGATGGCTGAAAAATTAGGTGTTGCTTTTGACATTGTTAAAGCAAAAGTTGAAGCACTACACGAATTCAATCCTATGCTGGGACACCGTGGTTGTCGTTTAGGAAATACTTATCCAGAAATTACGGAAATGCAGGCTCGTGCTATTATTGAAGCAGCTTGTGATCTTAAGAAAGAAGGATTTGATCCTAAACCTGAAATTATGGTTCCACTTATCGGTACTATGAAAGAATTCACCATGCAGGAAGAAATCATTCGTACAACTGCTGCAATTGTATTTGCAGAGAAAGGTATCGAAGTTGACTTCCTGGTAGGAACCATGATTGAGATTCCTCGTGCTGCATTAGTTGCCGATACGATTGCAAAACACGCAGAGTTCTTCTCATTCGGAACCAATGACCTTACTCAAATGGGATTCGGTTACTCACGCGACGATGCAGGTAAATTCCTACCTATATATATTGAGAAAGGTATCCTTAAACACGATCCTTTCCAAGTATTAGATCAGGAAGGTATTGGCCAATTGGTTAAGATGGGTTGTGAGAAAGGAAAAGCTGCCCGACCAAATCTTAAATTAGGGATCTGTGGTGAACACGGTGGAGAGCCTTCTTCGGTTAAGTTCTTTCATAGCGTAGGAATGGACTATGTGTCATGTTCCCCATTCCGTGTACCAATTGCTCGTGTTGCTGCTGCACAGGCAGCCTTGGAACAAGCATAATTTAGAATAATATAAATAAAAAAGCCTTCCGATTTGCGGAAGGTTTTTTTGTTTCCGGTAAAACACATTACTTCAACATCAACATCCGTTTAGTTACATTTTGGAAGAAGCATGACATCAGTTATTTCTTAACCATTTACTACATTTGAGATTGCTTGTTCAATTTCCTCAAGCCTGAAGGGTTTATTAATGTATCCAGCGTCATTCAAAGCCGATATTTCAAGAGTAGTTTTCGCATCACAATAAGCTGTACAAAAGATTATCGGCACAAGAAAGGCTTTGGCAATTTCCCTGGCTGCTTCTAAGCCTGTAATAATTCCTGCCAGTTTGATATCCATAAAAATAAGATCCGGTTTTGTTTGTAAAGCTATGCTAATTGCCTCTTCCCCTGTAGACACAACCTCTATAACGTCATGTCCGAAAGACTGCAGGGTCAATTTCAAATCTTCTGCAATTATTCGTTCATCTTCAGTTATTAGTATTCTACACATTTATTCTCACCAATTTAAATCCCGGATGAAATTCAATTCATCCGGTAACTAACAATTTCCTTTTAATTATTTCTCAATAACGTAAATCTTGCCGTTAATCATAATAATATAATAATTTTTATCTTCGTAGATTTTATTCATGCTCAACTCTTTGGTACTAATACATACACACCATTTTTTTCGACGATAATGTAATCATCATTTTCAAATATAATATTATACTTAATCCCTTCTAATTGTTCTACATTAATTTCTGTAATTTCTTCATCAAGACTTATCACATAATCTTTTACAGCAAGCTGATCTTCAAAATCTAAATCTGCAAGTGTAATCGAAAAACACAAAGTTCCTAAAACTAACAAAACAAAAATAATAACAATTTTTCTCATTTTCTTTCTCCACTTTCTTTAATTTTTTCCGCTATCTTCAAAGAGAATTTATTACATTCTCTATATACATATCCCATGTATTCATAAATTGTGACGCCACCACTCGATTTTTTATTTTTTTTCAGATATTCTACTTGACCTTTAACTCTAACATCAGGATTCAGCAGGTATGGAAGATAAGAAAAAATTTAATGAAGAAAATTTGGAAGAATTGCAGAAAATTTCCTTTGATTATGCATTTTATCTTTCTGGGAATTTAGAAGCTTCAAAAGACATATCATCACAGGCGATTAGTTTGTTCCTGCTTTCAAATAAACCTGTTGAAAATGAAAGACGATGGATCATAAATACAACAAAAAACTATTGTAATAAATACTTCGATAAAATCAGCAGGGAACGTAAAAATAAGGATAAATACGGATTTGAGCTAATAGCCAAATTCTCTGAAACTAGTGAAGTGGAAAGCGATGTCGATTTTGCAAAAGCTTTTATAGTCTCGTTTGAAACACTTTTAGAAGAGGAACTTCAGACTATTTTATATTACTTCAAATGTAATGAGAGCATTAAGGAAATGAGTGAAAACCTGGAAGATTCCTATGCTGCTGTTCGCAAAAGAATATCCAGGATAAAAAACAAACTTAAAGCAGAAACATATAAGAACTTAGGTTATTATGGTTCAAAAATAATCGTAACTCCACAGTTGAATAATCTAATTGTAAAATTCATAAAACGATTTAAAGAAAATTTAGAAAACAATACATTAACAAAAATGCATTACTACTTCTCCAAAATTGACATAGCCAACTATAAACAGAATATACATATTAAAGAGATATTCGATTATGAGATTGAACTGAATAATTCCATTTATAAAACATGGGTAATATATATAAATCATCAGAATGAGTATGAATCTTTTATTATTGAATTTTTTATTGATGACAAAAATTATTTAAAAATCCTTACTCCACCAACGCAAACTAAAAAAGTTTTTTCATTCACAACGGATTCATCATATGGTAAACAACTTACTGAATTAATCAAATCCTATCCAATTGATAAGGATGGTCAGCCAAAAATCCCTAAAGGTGAAATTGAAAAGATAGTTAAACAAATCAAAGAAAAACAGAAGGAATCCTGATTAATCCACAAAATCCTTAATATCTACTCCGGCATAATAAACTTCACATAATAACCTGGCAGGATTGATGTACTGGGGAAACTGCAAATCAATTATTTCATTCATTAAGAGTTTTTCCAAATTCTCACATATAATTTTTGATACATGAGTACCTGGTTCTGCAATTAGTAATTTTTTTATACCCACTAAACATCCACTTCTATCGTTCCATTGCCATTCAGGAAAAACCTCGATCGTTCCTGCTCCATGTATTTTCACTACTTCAAACAACATACTCCCTCTCTTCACCCTACATTACATATATATATCCTCTTCGATATCCAATTGTGACTTCACCACACATTTTTTTTGCACTTGACGGGAAAATGTTGTTTCCTGCTTCTAAAATAAAATTGAAGAAGTTGGATGAAGAATGGATAATAATTTAGCAAAATATAGCGAATTAGTTTTTAAGAGTGCTTTCTATAAAACCGGTAACTACCATACAGCAGAAGATATAACTTCGCAGACTTTGGCATTGTATTGTTTGAAGAATAATGATATTGAACATGATAACATTAAAGGTTGGCTGTTAAAGACCGCTGATAATTATTGTAAAAAATTCTTTGAAAAACAAAAGAAAAAAATTGGAAATTTTAATTCTTTTATAGATTTTAAAGAAGAGTGTATATCAAACGATTTAGAAATTGAGCAGAATAAATCTCTTAGGGCAGCATTTGAAGATGCTTTAACTATACTTGATGATCATGAAATGCAGACTATAATGCTTTTCTATCAAAGTAACCAGAATATTAAGGATATGCTGGATGTTACTGGAAAAACTTACGCTGCACAACGCAAACAGCTATCCCGCATTAAAAAAAAGCTGAAAGCAAAGACCTATTTGAATCTTGGGTTTTTCGGTTCAAAAAGAATTGTTACACCTCAGCTCGATAATTTGATCTATCAGTTTTTGCAAAGATACAAAGAAAATCTGGAAAATGATACTTTGCCAAAAATGCACTACTATTTTTCCAAAATTGATATACAAAAATACAAGCAAGACATCCATATAAAAAGAATCATCGAGTATGATATCGAATTACATGAATCCATTTACAAGGTATGGGCAATTTATGAGAATCAGCAGGATCAAGCTGAATCATGTTACATTGAATTTTATATTGATGAGAAAAATCATCTGAAAATTCTTACTCCACCTACACAACCTAAAAAAGTAGTTGCGATAAATGCTGATTCTTATTTGGGAAAGAAGATATCTGAATTGATCAATTCATATCCTCTTAATAAAGCTGGTCATCCAAAAATCCCTAAAGGTGAAATTGAAAAAATCATAAAACAATTCAAAGAAAAGCAAGTAGATCAGTCCAGGAAGTAGTTAATCAGATTTGTTTTACCTGCATTTTTCAAAGCTTCTATTATTAATTTTTTATTGGCTGGGAAATACCATTGCACAAGAGCTTTCATCAAGCGGATTTCTCTGCCTTTGGGAACGTGTATTCTATATCCTTTCAGATCTAATTCTGTATAGTACATCATTGTACTCACTGTCATAGGTGTTGGTGTAAATTCCTGGATTTGATCTAACTTCATCTTATGTTTTTTTAAATAGATCGCCAACTCAATAGTATCTTTTAGTGTTGCCCCGGGATGACCGACTATAATATAGGGAACAATAAACTGCTTTTTTCCTATCTGTTTGCTATATGTACCAAAATATTTTCCGAATTTTTCATAGAGATCGAATGAAGGTTTATTCATGAAAGTTAGCACTTTATCACTTTTGTGTTCCGGTGCCAGCTTCAACAGTCCGCTGGTATGATGTTCTGCCAGATCTTTGATAAACTGCTCATCAAGAAGCCCCAGATCGAAGCGAAATCCCGAAGAAACAAAAGTATGTTTAACATTGGAATTTGATCTAACTTCTTTCAATATATTTCTGTAAGGTTTATGATTCGAATTTAAATTTGGACAGATCTGTGGATAAAGGCAGGAAGTCCGTTTACACGTTTCGCTAATGTTCAATTTGCAACTCATGCCATACATATTTGCTGTGGGACCACCGACATCTGAGATCGTTCCCTGGAAATAATCTTTGTGTGTTAGTTCTCTTACTTCTTTCAAGATCGAGCTTTTGCTTCGTGATTGAATTGATTTCCCTTGATGGCTGCCGATTGCACAGAAACTACAACCACCAAAGCAGCCTCGATGAGAAGTAATGGAATTCTTGATCTGCTCGAAAGCCGGTATCTTTTTGCCCTTGTATTTGGGGTGCGATTCTCGAGTGAAAGGCAAATCGTAAAGTTCATCCATTCCTTTGGAAGATAAAGGTTTGGCTGGCGGATTGTGGATCAGATATCTGCCGGCAAATTTCATAGAAAGAATTTTTTCGCGATGATCTTTCTCAAATTGATCGTGCAATTTCCAAAATTCTTTCGGTGTATATGAACCACTAAATTCCTGCATATCAATTTCACCCAGATTCGGTTTGGAAATAAAAACAGTTCCTCTGATTTTAGTGAGATCTGACACGGCTTTTCCTTCAGCAAGTTGCTGTGCAATTTCAGATATCGGTCTTTCCCCCATTCCATACACCAGCATATCAGCTTTAGCATCGAACAAGATGGAATTCCTGATCTTATCGCTCCAGAAATCGTAATGAGGTAAACGTCGTAAACTAGCTTCTACCCCACCCAAAACAATCGGAACATCTTTAAATAATGCTCTCACTTTCTGAGAGTAAACTATGGCTGCCCGATTGGGTCTTAAACCGGATTTTCCACCTGGACTATAGGCATCTTCGGATCTGATCTTCTTCTGGGCAGTATAATGATTGATCATCGAGTCCATATTCCCAGATGAGATTCCGAAAAGAAGACGTGGTTTACCAAGCTGGAGAAAATCTACATCGGTTTTCCAGTCTGGTTGAGAAATAACTCCCACTTTAAAACCCAGTGATTCTAAATGACGAGCCACAATAACTGGCCCAAAGCTGGGATGATCCACATAAGCATCACCGGAAACGATGATTATATCTAGTTGGTTCCAACCACGATCCTGCATTTCTCTGCGGCTGGTTGGCAGAAATTTGTTCATAAAATTTTAGGAGTTATGCTTAACTATTGGGGAATAGACGAATAACGTTGATTGCTTGCATACCTTTATCTGTTTCCATCAGATCAAATTCTACTTCTTCTTCCGGAACCAGATATTTTCGGCTTTTATCCGACATTGTCACGATAGATTTCCAATGTACGAAATATTCTTTATTATCTTCTGTAAGAACGAATCCGTAACCTTTGGAATCATCAAACCATTTTACTGTACCTTTCATTAAATACCTCTTTTATGTTTGGGCAAATCTCTTGTAAACATCAGAATGGGCAAGGAATTTATTGCAATGCTATTTCTGCAATTATCATTTCATGATCATCACCGAGACGGATTATGAATAAAACAGCTTTTTGTTTTCCCTTCAACTTCAGTTTATTTCGAAATTTTTCTACTGGAATTGGAAATCCCCTGGTTTTAATTACCAGCTCTCCAATCTGTTCCTGACGACAATATTTATGAAGCATTTTTATATCGTAAGAAAAACTTGTGACTGTTTTATAAGTAGTTCCAAAATTGCTAAAGACAGCATTTTTACCAGTAAGAAGAGCTAAATGTTTATCGATTAAAGAAAATCCGATTTCTGCTCCTAATTCCTGAACAAGTCCTGCTCGAATTACTGCTGGATCTGGTTCAAAAATAAACTCGTGAATTCCAACAACTGGAATTGAGGAATCATTATTTGAAAGATAGATTCCAACTGGCAGAAGTATTGCTTTTCTTGTAACATTTTTTGTAGCAAAATCTCCAAAACATAACAAGATTTCTTTTAAAACTCCTTCTTCCGAGATGAATTCAAATGTATGTGCATCCTCAATGTTCAGTGATCTATAATCTGTTGCTGGTGAGAGTTTTATGGCTATATTTGCTGTTATCGATTTCAAATGTAAGATTGATGATAACGAGGGTGACATATCTTCCAATCTCAAAGTTCTTATGCTGTCTATTCTTCTATCCGGATCGATAAAAACTGCATCTACAGATTTATCGAAATCTTCTGCTTTTCCTTGAATGAATTCAATATTATTTGATTCTGATAGATTATATTTGGCAGTATTCAATGTTTTTTCATCCAGATCGACTGCAAAAACTTTTTTCTTACCAGCTGCCAGATGCATCAGGTCAATTCCGTTACCACAGCAGAGATCAGCAATTATTGAATGCTTTTCGAATTTATCAGCATGAAATATAGCTAATCGTTTCGAGCTTGCTTGTTGAGCACCTTTTTCGGTGTAAATCAAGTTCAAAGAATCAGGATTTTTCTTTAAATTTTTCTTCTGAATTTTAATTAACGACAGAATATCCTTTATGGGATACTCATTGTATTCATTTTCCAATTTCTGAATTTCATTAATTGATAATTCTTCTCTGCTTTGCAAATCTGAAAAGAATTTCTGATTTTCTTCTGTTTCTAAAAATTCAATTAATCTTGAAATATTCATATACATTCTTTTAAAGAGAATTCAAATTATGTCAAACAAAAGAGGCGGTCTTTCAACCGCCTTTTGTTAATTATAAGCCTATTTCAGGAGCAGACATTTTTTTATGCTGATATCTTTGTTATCTGCTCTTAATTTATAAAAATAAATACCGGTACTTACTTTCTTACCTTCATCGTCTTTTCCATTCCAACTTATCTGTTGTTCACCCTGGTCCATCGTTTCAGAAGAGATCAAAGTTTTTACTTTCTGCCCTTTAATATTGTAGATATTCAGATCGATTTTCGCCTTATTTGGAATTGAGAAAGCAATTGTGGTTGTAGGATTAAACGGATTTGGGAAATTTTGATAAAGTTTGAACCTAGCGATTTCAGGAATTATATCTCCTGCTTCTGTAACTAGTTCGTTATCACCATAATATCCAGTTCTCTGGTAATTTCCACGGTATGTTTTCCAAGGTGTTTTCAAACCCTTTGGTAATTTAGAGTCAATTACAAATGCCCCGGTTGATAATCCGGAAACTATTTCATAATCACCATCACTATCGATATCTTCAATGCTGGCAGGAGTATTTCCGATGAGACCTACAGGAACAGGAGCAAATTCTACTTCGGTTCCATCATTGTTATAAATATAAAGGTCATTTATGCTGCTAAAACAGATCAGATTAAGATTTTCATCATTATTCAGATCTACTGTTACTGGTGGGTTGGCAATGCTGTGACCAATATCTACCGGCCATCCACTTAGTTCAGTTCCATCCTGCTCGATGATGCTAATAACACCACTCTGAGTTGCGAATGCTATTTCTAAAACATCGTCATTGTCAAAATCAGCCGCAATTGGTGAAACTGCAATTTTTTGTCCGTTCAGATCCTTATTCAGAATAATCTCACCTTGTGGGTTAATTATCAAAAGGTCATTATTATTTGTTCCTAAGACAATATTTAAGTTATCTAATACAATTGCCGCTGAGCATGATGCAGCAGATAGACTAACAGGGAAACCATTCAGGTTCTCTCCCAGATGATTAATCGCATATAATTCACCCGCAAGAGTTGTGATCAGAATTTCGTTAGAACCATCTTCATCCAGATCAGCAGAAGCCATTTCGCAGAAACTCAGCATAGGAAGTTCAACTGGAAAATTCGCTAACAGGTTTCCTTCTGCATTCAAAGCATAGATCTTCTTATCAATGCCAAAACTTACAATATCCAGTTCACCATCACCATCGATATCTGCAACTACAGGAGTGAGTAATTGGTCTACATTTGTTTCAAAATCAAATAGTTCAATTCCTTCATTATTTAAAGCAAAGATCCTGCCTGTTCTACTGGCAATTACCACGTCCTTACTACCATCATTATCTATATCTGCCAAAGCAGAACTCTTCCAGATATTTTCTTCGTTAAACCATGGATAACCTGAAATATAGCTTGCAGTTGCTCCAAGCAGATGCACATTAGCGAAAGCATCTACGATAAGCAGGTTGCGGCTTCCATTGCCATCAAAATCACAAATTATTGGATTTCCCATCACAGAATAATCTGTAATCCAGGGCCAGTTTTGCTGATAAAGAGAAACTTCAAAACTCAGGTTATAAGTTTTTGAAAAATTTGAATTCCCAGAAACAGGCGCTTCCACAGTTACAGTGAATAAATAACTGTCGTAATTACAATCTTGAGGAACTTGAACTACAAATGGAGTTCCGGAAGCAAAAGTACCATTTTGGATATTGCCATAATTTACAGTACCTGTAATTAATTGAATCGCTGTATCCTCAAATTCCAGAGTCGCTGTTACATCTGTGGCATCTGCCCAACCATCTATATTTTCCAACTCAATATAAATTTCGATTTGTTCACCAGGATTTGGTGTACCATCTCCATCACCTGTGGCGGAGTCATCGTATACTACTTCACCTGGTTGAAGAAATGGAAAACTTCCATTAGCATATTTTACTTCTACAGATGGATCTCCAAAAAGAACAAGTTCATAATGAACCCAACGCAGATAAGCATTTGACACTGCTTCATTTGCCATAACAACACGAGATTCGCTAAGAGCTGATCCTAAAGCTCTGATATCATTGGTAAATATTGCTTTAAAAAACTCAATATCATAAGGTTGTGAAGGACCGTTTGTACTTCCCGGGCTATACCATCCATAACGTGTATTACCAACAAATGCATAAAGTCCACCTTCAGCTATGATCAGGTTCTCGGCAATACTTTCACTGGAAAAGCTAGTTGCTTCATCAAACGCTGCCGGATAGCAGCCCTGGCTGTAGGCAAAGCCAAATTCTGTATTTGTGTAAGTTGCACAATGACTGTTATTCTGACCAAAAACCATAGTTTCGTTCGAGTGACCCATATGATTAATAATTGCAACACCATTGTTGATAGCTTCTTTCACATTATAGGAACCGAAAGTTCCCTCTCTATCGTATAGTTTAAAAATATGGTAATCTTCCTGAATATTTGGCACAAGATCAATAACCTCATCCATATAATCTCCACCCCAGGTTAAAGGATCATTATTAAGATTTTCACCAAACTTATAAACCATATCATCACTCACAGAAACTTCATCTACATAATGATATGTCTTATTGAAAAAACGATTGAATTCGTCTTCAGTTTCTGCAGTAATCCTGCCAACAGCAATTTCCGGAATCAGATCAACATCATCCTGAACTTCGCCATAAATACCATTTCCATTCCCATCCCAGTCATTATCGAGACAAGAATAATAAGCATCACATGGCATGCTTGCATCCATTGTTCCACCAGTATTTATAAAGACAGTTCTAATGGGGATTATCTCATCATCACCACCAAGAATTACAAATTCCAAAGGAGTATCTGTTGCAGAAAAAGTTGTAAAGGCATCATCGATAAAATTCTTGATTTTTTCTTGATCGTTAACGCCAGTGTAGTCATTGTATACATCTGTGGTTAGATAGATTTGAGTACTGACGTCATGGCTAATTTTCCAATCTACAAAATCAGAGAAATACGGTAACCTGGTTTCATCGGTAATTATTATCAGCGAACAGGGATCTCCCGGGTCTACTAATGTACGGTTTGAAGATACTGAACTTTTAACATAAGAAGAAATTTCACGAGGATTTACGATAAGTCTTTCTAATGTACGAGTGGTTTCATTATTTTGGACAAGTTTATTATTTTGAACTTCTCTTAATCCAGTTTCTATTTTTGTTTCAAAAGAAAGTTCTAAACTAGATACCCACTGCAATTGTTTCGTTACTGGATTGTATTTATAGGGATATACATTTACTAAAAGGAGATTATAACCTTTATACTGCTGCGTTCCCAATATTTTATAATTCTGGTTTGGATAATATTCGCTGCTATTGTAAATATCCCAATCTTTGGTCGTTCTATCTGCTGTAGGTTTAGAAATCGGTTGAGGTATCCTGGCATAATCTATGTAAACATTATCGAGAATTTCTGCGTTTTCACTAAAGATTATATCCAGTTTTTCCAGCTTCTCACCCATCGGCAATAGAATCTTCAATGGTAGATATGGAAGATCCGGTTGACCGTGTGTTGCAATAGTTGGAAGATCATTGATTATTGAATTGCCTTGAATTACAGGTTTCTCTACATTCACGGTGTAGGCTGACAGTAGAATGGGAATCAAACAAGTTAAAATTAAAACTCTTACTTTCATATATACTCCTATTATTATAATTTAATTTATGGTATGCAATTTATGGTGCAATAACCGTCAAGCGAATAATTGTAACGATTACAATAAGTATTACTGAATTTGTAGTGAATGCAATCTGGGGAATCTGATTTATTGACAAGAAAAATGTAATTACGATTTTTGCTTTGTCGGGATGTAGCGCAGTTCGGTCAGCGCGTTCGGTTCGGGACCGAAAGGTCGGAAGTTCAAATCTTCTCATCCCGACCAGTTTATTCCGCAAACCATTTCATAGTAAACAGTTAACTCATGCATATTATTTTCATTTATTTTAAATGTTGTGAATATTGTTGTGAAAATGATATATTTACACAACGTTATTTACATTAACAAACACCTGTATAGATTCATGCATTAAAATACTTAAGCCGTAACTTACTAGCAATTTATAAACCGCAGATCTAGTGTTGATGATATAATCCTATTTAAATTGAATGTTGGATATTTTTAGAAATGATTGCGAAATGTTTAGATACATCTTAATTGTTTCTTTTTCCTATACTTCATTAAAATCTAAATGCATCAACAGCTAACACATTCTCTATCAGTATATTATTATTATCCGATAATGTTATGTTTTTATCTTGACCAATAAATCCAATCTAAGAATATTTCTGCTGACTTTGAAATGAAGGGTATTGTATGCTGATTGAAACTAGAGAATGTTTATTAAAGGGACAAAAACGGATTGCTTTGCTGTTTGATTATGATGCCGATACAATTGAACTGGTAAAACAGATCGAAGGAAGGAAGTGGTCTGCTTCCAATAAATTTTGGCATATCCCTGTCCACGAACATTATCTTGAAGCATTAAATAGAAAATTCAGTGGGAAGCTTGAATTTATTAGAAGTGCAACTGATAAAGTAATCAATAAGACAACCCTTAAGCTTGCTTATGAAAAAGCTTTAAAGGATTTTAGTGATCGGCTCATTCTTAAGAGATATAGCGAAAATACGATTGTGATCTACAAAGAACAAATCATTCGATTTTTCAAATATTATTCACAAAAAGATCCTTCTCAACTAACTGATGAAAACGTGAAAGATTACATACTGTTTCTACTACAAAAGAAGAGAATTTCCTTTTCGTATCAGAAACAGGCTATCAGTGCTATCAAGTTCTACTTCGAGAAGATATTGAGAAGAGAAACAAAGAAATATTATTTTGAAATGCCGAGAGGAGAGGAATTAAAACTGCCGATTGTATTGAGTAAAAGAGAAGTGAAACAAATCCTGGACTGTACGATCAATCTTAAACATAAAACAATTCTTTCGACCATCTATTCTGCCGGATTAAGGTTAAGCGAAGTTGTAAATTTGAAAATCGCCGATATCGATAGTGTAAGAAAACTGATTTATGTTCGAGGTGGAAAAGGCAAGAAAGATAGAACTACGCTTTTAGCTGAAGAATTACTGATACTCCTGAGAAAGTATTTTAGAATATTCAAGCCTAAAGTATGGTTATTCGAGAGGCAAGATAGTGGGCAATATTCAATAAAAAGTGTTCAGAAAATATTTCATAATGCCCTTGAAAAATCAAATATTGACAAAAAAGTTTCAGTTCATACATTACGCCATAGTTTCGCGACACACCTGTTGGAGCAAGGAGAAGACTTGAGATATATACAAAAGATTTTGGGTCATAAAAACGTCAAGACTACAGAAATATATACTCATATAACTAAGAGAGGAATTGATAAGATTAGAAGTCCTCTTGATGTTTTGGATGTCGAAAAGTAATAGGTATACAATAACTCCCAAAAAAGTTATTGTATACCTATTTTTGTCATATCTATAGGTTAGTTATGTCTACCTTTATAATGGGCGTGGCATACATATGTTATGCCCATTATGTAAATAAGTTTCAAAAGAGGTTTTAGGAAGTAAGATGAAATTCAAAGGTATTATTTTCTTAGCTGTTGTTTATTTTCTGGCAGTAAATTCATCATATTTGTGGTCAAGAAACCTTGGTTCACTTCTTTTCTATTTGGCAATAGTAGGTGATTTTGTTTTTTTTGGTTTAGTAATAATTTTCTTAATATTTCTTAATTCTGCAGTTAAAGAGAATTTCGCAAATAAACAAAGAGTAACTGCAATGGTTATTGTCCTAATAATAATTATTCTAACTTGTTTCAGGCCAACTGGAATAATTGATTTTGACAAATTGATTGGAGAAAATCTTTTAATAGCTCAAAGAGAGGGAGTTGCAAACTGCACAACTACTTTAAAATTAAAAGAGAATAACAAATTTACTGAAACGATAATCTGTTTCGGTTTGTATGAATACAAAGGAAAATATGAAATCATTAATGATACAATATTCTTCCAAAATGTTTCAATTCCTAAAGAGCAGACGGAATATTTTGAATTTGCAACTATTCAATTAGCAGTTTCAAAAACCAATGATGAAATCTATAACTTAATTCGTTTTCAAAGTAAAAATGATTCAATAGGGCAATGGTTAAGAATTCTAAAAAATGATTTGTGATAATGAAAATGGGCATAACAGGCGTATCTTCGGAGTAAGTTTTGCTGGTGTTTGGCTTGAATCTTACGATTCAAATCATCGCTTATATGCTTAACAAGAATCATTCTGATTCCGCAGCATACGCTAAACATTATGCGATTTATGAATTTTATTAAAGTAGTGAGTAATTATGATTAATGCAGATTATAAGAGTTTCGTTGATAAAAAAGATCTGAAACAGTTACGGAAAACCATAAGAAGAATAAACAAGGATAGATTTCCAGAACAATATAAATTTGTACAAAATACTATAATTCAACGTGAATCAGAAAGAAAAAAACAGGAAGAATTAATTGAGAATGCATTAATAGCAAACGATCATGTGATTAATATAAATCCGGAAACGGAATTTACTAAAGAAAATATAAATCATCAACTTCAAACTTTAGCAGATGAAGAAGATGATTACATAGTTTTTGAGAAAAGTTATCATGTGTTTCTTCGGATTATAGGTAATCCATCAAAAGGATTTTACGCTGAATACAAGAATTATAAAAATGAAATGTATTGTTCGATCAACAAAAAGTTAGATATTGATTTAATTACTAAGCTTAGTTACTCATACTGCAATAATGAATCATATTGGCAAGATTATTGTGAATGGGAACTTTCTAACGATAAAAAAATAATCATTCCCGATTATGTTAATACTATTGAGAGAATTTCCTTTATTCTAGGCATTATTTTGCTTATCTTTTTTATTTATATTTCGAAAACCCATAACTTTGAAAGCGATTATTACTTTGGAATAAATATTATGGATATTATATTAGTAACATTTTATTTTCTTTTATTAGGTAGTTTGGGTGGATTCATTATGTGGTTCAAAACTGGTGAAAAAGAAAATGTATATTACTATCGAAGATTTGGGTTTTATTTTGTGATATTTCTAACGTTTGTTAGAGTAATATGGCTGATAGGAAAAGGGTATTAAATGATTGAGGCGCATAACAAGCGTGTCGTCGGTAGGGTTGGTCAGTGCTCTTTGTTTGAATCTTTCGATTCAAACGGCTGGTCGGTTCGTTTTGGGCGTGATCGTTCCGATCCCGCCGCACACGCGAAACATTAGTAGCAACTTGGAGGATAATTATGAAAAATAAGATTTATTGTTTGTTATTCAATTTTATTATTTTAACTTCATTGGTTTCACAAAACCCAGAATGGATACAATATACAAATGGAAATTACATTCGGTGTCAATTAATTGAAAATGATATAAACTGGATCGGTACATCAGTGGGTTTGGTTAAGTTGAACATATTAACTGGAGAAACTGAAATATTTAATTCAGCAAATTCTGGATTACCTGAAAACAACATCATTGATATTGAAATAGATGAGGATGGCAAAAAATGGATTGGTATTGAAAATGGTGGATTTGCCTGTTTTGATGATGAAAATTGGATTTGCTACAATTCAAACAATTCCGATTTGCCAAATGACGATGTTAAAGCGATTGAGATAGAACAAGATGGATCAATCTGGATTGCTACATATTTTGGAGGAATATCTCATTTTGATGGAGATAATTGGATAACATATAATTCCCAAAATTCTATTCTTCCAACAAACAGAGTTCTAACGATTGCAATCGCTGAAGATAACACAAAATGGATTGGCACACAAAATGGATTGCTTTCTTACAGCAACAATACTTGGACATTATATGATTATAATAATTCAGGAATTCCTGAAGATTATGTACGAGTTATTACATTTGATGCGGAAGGCTCTCTTTGGATGCAATCAGCTGGATTGACTAAATTTGACGGTACAAATTGGACAAACTATAATATAAACAATTCCGGATTGCCCTCCAATGGGATCTATTCAATTACTATTGATGATAATGACACTAAATGGATTGGCACAAATACTTTTTTAGCAGAATTTGATGGAACTAATTGGTTTGTTTATAACTATAATAATTCTGGAATACCCTTTCTGCATGTATACTCTGTAGCTATTGATAATTATGATACAAAATGGATTGGAACTCTCAAAGGTCTAGTTTCTTATAACAATATTGATTGGACAATGCAGAATACAAGTAATTCTGATTTACCATCAAATTACATAAATGCGATGAGTATTGATTCTTCTCAAACAAAGTGGATTTGTACTGGTAATGGTTTAGTTAGCTATGATAGTTCAGGTTGGTCTGTCTTTAATACTGAAAATTCTGAATTACCTTACAATTCATATTTAAGTATAGAAATTATCGAAAATAATAAATGGTTGGGAAGTTACTGTGGATTAACGAGTTTTGATGGAATAAGCTGTACGCACTATACAATGGCAAATTCTCCTCTTCCTTATGACACAGTATTCTCTTTAGCAACTGAAAACGACGAGACTCTTTGGATAGGAACAGGAGTTGGTCTGGCTTCGCTTGAAAACTCAAACTGGACAATTCATAATACTTCCAATTTGCCTGATAATACGATACGCAGTATATTAGTTGAAGATGATGGAACTAAATGGTTTGGTACAAGTGATGGTTTGTGCAAATATTCCGGAAATTCCGAATGGACAATTTACAATTCCGACAATTCTGGACTACCAGATAATTCTATAAAAGCAATAGCGCTAGATATTAACCAGAAACTCTGGGTAGGCACTTTAGACGGCGGAATGGCACATTTTGATGGTTCAGAATGGATTGTATATAATACATCAAATTCACTTCTTCCCTCAAATTATATCACATCACTCACTATTGATCAAAGCAATTCTATATGGGTAGGTACAACTCTTGGATTAGTTAAATTTGATGGTGAGGTATGGTCATACTTTATTCCAGAAAATTCAGGATTGGCAGATGATGACATACATTCAATAACATGTGATTCGAACAATAATATATGGATTGGAACGCATTATGGTGGTATATCTATATACAATGAGAATGGTGTTTCTAGTATTGATGAAATAGTATGCAAAAATTATAACAACAATCTTTCAAATTATCCCAATCCCTTTAATCCTTCCACAACAATTGAATTTTCTATCCAAAGTGTTTCCAAAGTTGATATTTCTATTTTTAACATTAAAGGACAGAAAATTAAAACTTTAACTCACAATGAATATATAAAGGGTAATCATACAGTTATCTGGAATGGTAATGATGAATTAGGAAAATCTGTGAGCTCAGGAATTTATTTTTATAACTTGAATGTAAAAGACAAAACAGCAGTTGTAAAAAGATGTTTGTTGATAAAATGAGAGAAGTTGCTACTAACAAGCGTGTCGGCAGTAGGGCTGGTCGGTGCTATTTGCCTGAACCTTCCGGTTCAGGGCTTGGGCTGTTTGTTTTAGGCGTGATCGTTCCGATCCCGCCGCACACGCCAAACATTACACACACTAAGTGGTTTTCTTGTAGATCTTTATTTTGTGTTTATTGTGATATATGCTGAGGAATTATTTTTTAAAGTTTTATTTGTATTTGTTGTGATGAAACTTAAGAATAATATTTTAGAACTTTGTTGTATTTTTTTTGATTGTTTGTTTTTAGCTTTAATGTAATTTGGAGCACGATAATGAAATATAATTTGCCCATTTCTAGGTTCTATGCACTGGGTTATATTGCATCTCTTAAAGGCAGGATGAAACGACATCAATATAACCGGCGTGTTCTATATACGGAAAGCAAATTATCTTCCATTATCTTGGGATCAGGTTTGAGAAAGTGTGTGTAACAGGCGTATCAGCGGTTAAAGTGTTGCAGGTCTTTGGCTTGAATCTTACGATTCAAACATTCGCTTTTATGCTTGCCAGGAATCATTCTGATTCCGCAGCATACGCTAAACATTATGGGTATATATATATCTTGAAGAATTCAAGTTATAAATATGAATGTTATTAATTTTGTGATTTAAATTTGCTGATTACAGGAGGAATTATTTGAGCATAATATTTACACTTTTAGGATATCCAATTAGCATTTTAGCCGGACTGACAGCTGAAAAAATAATATCTATATCAAACAAAGTCGATATAGTCCAATATGAAAAACTTTTTATTCGTTCATTTGAAAAAGCAATAAAGTATCATATTAAAAGATATGATGATACAGCTAGAGATTATTTAGAGTTTTTTCTTAAAGCAAACAAAAAAAACAATTACAGATCAGTTCTGACAATCTTTTATAGACCATCAAATAGTCTCGTAGATTTTCTTAATTCGATACAGAATAGATCATTTCAAACAAAAATAGCAGAAAAAATTCTAGAAACATATATTAATATTGAAACAAATAAAAATATGTCTATAGATTTGATGACAGAACTAATCAGTGATTCGTTAAGGTTTTATAGAGAGAGTTTCATTAGTGAAGCTACAACAAATGAATCTCTTGGTATAGTGCTTACTCAATGCTTAAAAATTAGTAATATTATTGATCTGTTAAAAGATATAAATTCTAATATGATCAATAAAAACGATTTTGATCAGTTAAAAAAAATGATTATTGATAGCCACTTAAAAATTAATCCAAAATTCCAAAAATCAATTACTGAATACTGTAATCATATTTTAATTAGAATCAAATATATAGAACAACGAGGATTTTCTCCTAAAGTCTCAGGGAGAGAGATTAAAATGGAATTGGATAAGATATTTGTTCCAATTCAAATGATAATTGATAAACATCATGGCTATGACACAACTTATGATGAAGATCTAATATCTAATAAATATATAGAATTACTAACTTACCATAGAGCAATTGTTGTACTAGGTGATCCAGGTTCAGGAAAATCCACATTATTGAAATATTTAGCTCGCCAAATTATATTAAATCATTTAAAAAATTCAGTAATTAACAATATATTACCTATTTACATCCGAATTGCAGAATATGCCGATTATTATAATTCATCCAAAAAACCAATTACATCTTTTATAAAAGATTATTTACCTGAACAATTTGAGGTTATTATTAATGATAGTTTTGAATGCTCAAATGTTTTATTGCTTTTTGATGGATTAGATGAAATTATTGATACATCTTTGCGAATAATAGTAGTTGATAAAGTACAAGAATTGATATCAATGTATCCTTATTGTAGATATGTTGTGAGTACGAGAATTATTGGTTACAATGAAGCATCGTTTCAAGGTGATATTACTCACTTTAGAATTTTACCATTTAATAACAATCAAATTGGTTCTTTCACGAAACAATGGTTTGAAGCTATAGCTAAATCTAGTAATTCTGAGGTTTCTAAAGCTGTTGAGGAAGCAGCAATACTTTATAATGCTATAATTGAGAATATTTCTGTATTGAGACTTGCTACAAATCCATTGCTTATGACGATTATAGCTATGATTCATTTTAAAGGTAAAACTTTACCTAAAAAGAGAATTGAGTTGTATGATATTTGTACTGAAACATTCTTAGAATACTGGGTAAAGCACAAATTTAGAGATAGTAGCCGTATTAAAGATAAAAGTGACATTATTGAGTTAATGTCTCCAATTGCATTCCATATTCATGAGAGTATTTCTGATGGATTGATTGATGAAAATTCATTTAGAGAATCATTTATCAAAGAGTATAAGAAATTAAATTATTGCACTAATAAAGAAGCACGGATTGAGTTCCTTGAATTCAAGAGATTTTTACAGAACTATACAGGCTTCTTTCATTTAAAGGGTATTGATGATAAAAATAATAATTGGTATGGTTTCATACACCTAACTTTTGAAGAATATCTTTCAGCAATTGAAATGATAAAATTATGGCATAATAATGACATTCAATTAAGTGACTTTATTTTCGATAATCGATGGTTAGAAATCATTAGACTAGCTTGTGCACTATTAAGCCTTTCTAAAGGAATCGGAAGAAATGAAGCAAGTCAATTTCTTAGTGATATTATGTACAATAAGAAAACAATAATTGAATACGATTTAGTTTTTGAACTAGTAATTCTCATTTTGATAGATGAAGTAGATCTTACTAAGGAGTTATTAGGAGAAATTGTTTCAAGTACAAAAGCAAGTTTATGTAGTGTTATTCTAATAGAAGATAAAGTAAATTCAATTAAATTATTTAGAAGTTTATTCAAAAGTAAATATGGCAAGCTTTTCCTTAAAGAGTTTAAAGATGAGCTTAAGAATGGTAATAAAATTTTTATTGATAATATCTCAACAATATTAGTAGAGAATAATGATCTTTCATTTGTAAATAAAACTTTATCTGAGTTAATTAATGATTTTCAATATTAAGAGTTTATAGATAAAATATGTTAGCAGATATACCCATAACAAGCGTGTCGGCAGTAGGGCTGGTCGGTGCTTTTTTCCTGAACCTTCCGGTTCAGGGTTTAGGCTGTTCGTCTTGGCGTGATCGTTCCGATCCCGCCGCACACGCCAAATATTAGGTGAGATTTAAAGAAAATAATAATCAAAGGAAGATTTATGAA
>SWBY01008342.1_pt1 | contig 126697 bp, 112 predicted proteins | sample 4693071 | NCBI WGS metagenome assembly SWBY01 (sample SAMN10267273, study PRJNA491770) | bioreactor metagenome | isolation source: DHS bioreactor inoculated with marine methane seep sediment | place: Japan: Omine Ridge, Nankai Trough | collected 2006-05-06 | reverse complement strand
TGGACATGTAAAATCTACATCTGTTCCATGATGGATATTAACTAAAATATTAGTCATTCCACTACATGTCATTGTAATCGTATTTCCTGTGTTATTCGTGATGTAAGGTCCAAAATAATCGTTGTGTGTTTCTCCTGCTACAAAAGTAATACTTGGCGGAAGGTCGATTGAAAGATTCGGAGTTGGTGAAGTTACGATCACATCAATATCATCAGAAGCAGATTCGATTCCGTCTGTTACTGTGAATGTAATCATTTCAGTTCCACTCCAAGTGGATGGACATGTAAAATCTACATCTGTTCCATGATGGATATTAACTAAAATATTAGTCATTCCACTACATGTCATTGTAATCGTATTTCCTGTGTTATTCGTGATGTAAGGTCCAAAATAATCGTTGTGTGTTTCTCCAGCTACAAAAGTGATGCTCGGCGGAAGGTCGATTGAGAGTGCATCCAGTAAACTGAACAAACATAACACCATAACAAAAATCATTACTAATTTGTTTCTTTGCATTTTGTTTCTCCTTTTTTTATTGTTTAGAAAATTATTTTGTATTTATATAATCCAAATAGGGAATTGACTCATCCCAATAAAGATCAAAAATTCTTTTCAGAATTTCACCCATATTTTTATGCTCTATTGATAATGTTGTGAAATTTACGTTATTACCTGCCTGATTCTGGAGGTTGAAAATCACGTTTTTCTGGTCGAATATAACCAACTTTAAAGGTAGTGTGTGAGCTATACGGGCAATACCACCCGCATCATGAAACAATTTTACCCGTTTCAAGAATCCTTCTTTATTTTCAGTTTCTATTTCGTAGATAGAGCGATAAATAATATTTTCTCTGAGTTTATTTAGAAGAGGTCTTAATTTTGATCTTTTTCTTTCTAATTCCATGGCATATGGTGGTTTGCATAATGATAATATTTCATTTTCAGTCTGTATTTCCAAAAATTCTGCCTTTTCTAAACTACTGGCTTTCGAACGGAATACTTGTATAAAATCTAAAGGATCAAAATTCCCTTTTTGACTTTCAAATAGAGGAGACAGCTGTTCAGTTAATTGGAGAATGTTTAAAGAATTCTCATCAAAATCTTTCATAAGCTGGTGTTGTATTCCAACAAATGCTTTTTGAGGATCAACAGGAATATATTTTTTAACACTACCCAAAAGTTCTGCACATAACCCTTTGCTGATAAGAATATCCAACAATTCATAAGTTTTCGATCTTGATATTCCAGATAGTCTTGATAATTCAGATGCAGTTGAATTGCTCTTTTGTAAAAGTAATAAATATATTTTACCTGCAGACTCTGTTATGCCCAACTTCATTAATTTTTCTAAGCCCTTATAATCAATCATGTTTCTCCGCCTGTTTTATTTTATGTCCTAATCTAAGACAACTAATTTTGCAACACCAAACAATGTCAATAAATTTATGTCCCTGTTTGGGAGAACAAATTAGATAGCGCTAAAAAATACAATTTAAATACTTTTAAAACAAAAAGTTAGAAAGATGATATTAGTTTTGTAAAAAAGAATATTTGTACTGTTTGAAATTGGTAATTAAGTTAGATGTGCTTGTATGGGGGAAAAAAAATTGAAATTTGTTCAGCTTGAGAATGTACTCTCTATCATTAAGGTCAATAAAAAATCAATAGGATTAGAAGTAAAAAAACTTTGCAAAGCAAGTATCGAATTGAAAAGCAAACGATGCTGGAATACATTCAAACCTTCATACGTTTGGAGCTACCCGTAGAGAGCAGAAATACACTCCGCTGGAAACGGACTTTCCTGTTTCATCAGTACCATTCCAGATCACCGAGTGCAAACCGACAGAGAGTGTCTCATTCACCAGAGTTTTCACTTTCTGACCTTTAGCATTATACACATTCAATTCAACCTTGGATTCTGAGGCTAAACTATAACTGATCGTTGTAGCTGGATTGAATGGATTAGGATATGCAGACAACTGATAATCATTACTTATAAGATCTTCATTTATACCCGTATAAAGCAAATCAAATGTATTGGATGGCAATGATTCACCTGAAGTATAAACTGCTGTTACATAATAGGAATGACTTTCTTGGCTTACGTTTGTAAGTTGATAATTTGTTAATGCTGTCGGATCGGTATTAAGTGGGTTTGGATTACCTTCTTCATAAAGATTATAACCCAATAGATCTCTGGATGCACCACCTTCTCCCAGTACAACATCATCAATAGCCCAGCCGGAAGCCCAATCTTCCCCATCATCGGAATGAAAAGCCAATAACACATTATCAAATCCTTCCCCACAAACATCCTCCAGATTTAATGTGATTTGCTGCCAGGAATTATCTGCAGGAATCTCAGACAACACTGTCCAGTTGCTTCCTTCATCTATGCTGTATTCCAGAGTAGCCATATGGCCATATAGCCCTATATAATAGCTTTGAAAACTGATCTCTACTTCGAATAAACGAGAAAAATCCTGGGGAGGTAATACAAGATAATCCATACTTGAATCATCGTTGTTACCATCATCGTTGGCTACGGCATAATATCCGTGATCGGGGATACTAAAACCACCGCTGCCGCCATCATCTGTAATGAGCCATCCCTCAGACTCATTCGAGAATGACTGCCAGCCATCGGGCAATACACCTGCTTCAAATGTTTCTGTGAAACCTGTATATACTCCAGGATAATTCCGGTTCAATTCTACATCTTCATCTATCCATTCAGCTACAAGGTTGTTGGGAGGTAACAAACTTTCGTTCAATTCTATATCATTTGTAAATACTCCATTTTCAGTCACAGATATATTTTCTGTTAGATTCTCATAGTTTTCAGCACTGCAAACTAGATCGTAATCACCTGCGATCAGTTCTATTGAGTACTCACCATTGGCATTTGAATAACCCGAAAATGAGCCACAGCGAACTAATGCATTAGATATTGGTTGTTGGTTATAGGCATCAACTACAGTTCCATTAACTTCAGCATTCAATTCAATTGGAATCTGCACTACTTGCAGAATACGTTTATTTCCACTGAGAGTTTGAACAAAAACTATCGCATTTATGCTGCTGAATGTCCAGGCAGGATTAATATACATCTGCTGTGTATAGGTTTCACTGCTGCCAACCGCGGACAAATCGAAATCTTGCTGCTCCATTTTCCGTTCCAAAGAAAAGTACTCATAATCATAATAATCAGTTATCACAAAGAAAATTTTATTGTCTCCGGTGGGTATATTGCCTGTAACATCTACATCAGCAATCAAAATAAATCCATCTTCAGGATGAGATGTGTATGAAATCTGGATATCAAGAGGGCTGTCCTCATTTTGAATTTCATTGTAATGGTATTCCAAACTTGCTGCACTCAATGACCCAGTATTTAAATATCCATTAACGAAACTGTCTGGAATTCCGCCAACACCATAAAGGGTAGCTCTGTTTGAGTAGTGAGGACTCACATTTCCTTTGTAAATCAAGGGAATTGCATCAGGATAGTTGCTATGAAATTGCTGAAGCGCTGCCAGCGCTTGTGGACAGAAAGCTCAGCCATCTGCTGAAAACAATTCGATGATCATATTCATAGGTGTTGCTGATAACATTGAAAAACCCAGTAGTATTACTAGTATTAAATTAAATTTATTCATTAAATTTCTCCAAATATTCTTCTTAAAAGTACCCTTCCCAAAACCCATTTGGGAAGGGCTTCTTAAGGAGAATTTACTTAATAAGCATTAGCTTTGTTGCTCTTGCCTTTGTGACTGTATGCAAGCGGCAGAAGTAAATACCGCTGGATACCCTTTGATTGTTGTCGTCAGTTCCATTCCAGGTTTTTGTGTGATGACCTGGTGATAATTGACCATTGAAAAGCTCTTTAACTATTTGGCCTTTTAAATTAAAAATTTCTAGTTTTATTAACTCATCCCGGTCGATATTGAATCTGATCGTAGTACTGGGATTAAACGGATTGGGATAATTACTCAATTCAATTTCTGCATTAGGAATTTCATCATAATCTGCATTCACTATATTCAGTTCATAGTCAAAGCCAATTCCACCGTAGATTCCAATATCATTTGTAAGTGTTCCCATAGCTGGATAAAGTGGACTGCCGGGATTATCGGGATCATCATTATCGTTGTAGAATTCATCTGGATTTCCAGCATCAATACATAGTGAAGTATCAAGATAGATCCAATCTTCTGGAATTGTAGAATATTCTGCTCCAATACCTTCCGGTGGATTACTAAATTCGGGATCAGAAAAGATATTACCTGTTCCATTGTAATTGTCACTCAGGCAGCTATATTCTACTTCCGGTACACAACCGATCTGCACGAAAAGATTGGTTTCCTGCCAGATCAAACTGTTTTGCACTATGAGATCGGAAGTATGAACAAAAGCTGCTGCTCCACCAGTATTGTGAGATATTGTATTGTTGATTAATTCCACTATACTATCTTCTTCCAGAGCTAGAGCACCTGCCAGGTTGCCATCATTGTTTACGATAAGATTGTTCTTCACAACTGCAGTTGTGGCGGTAAATCCCAAACCACCAGTGTATGATGAGTTTTGATTTCGAGTTATGAAATTCTGATTAACTGCTACTTCTGTGCATTCAACAAGCTGAATAGCCGAAGCATTACCGGAAGCACTGTTATCTATGATCTGGTTATTAGAGATTACTGCTTTCGAATCTTCAATATATACAGCTCCATCTGTTGATTTTGAAATAACACAGTAATCGATTACATTATCGTTATATGATTCGATGATTTTTATGCCATCCCATTCAGTTTCAGATGTAAAAATTACTGGTTCGGAACCGGAGCCAATTGCCGATAAGGTTCCACTTACAAGCAGTTGTACTCCCTCAGCAAATTGAAGTTCTGTTCCAGCTTCTATTTGTAAGTTAAAATCTTGAGGGATAATAATATCTTCAGTGATTTCATAAGGACTGTTTTCTGCAGTCCAAGTTCCGCCAACTGCACCCGATATATTAGTTACATCAGTAACTGTGATGTAATCTTCTTTTGTGATATCTTCGGTTACACCGTCTTTCGTAATTCTTAATGTTACATCATAGCTACCAATTTCTTCATAATAATGCACTGGATGGTCTTCATTGCTGTCAAAAATCCCATCCCCATCAAAATCCCATTCTACCAGATCCAGATCAAGAATTGTATTTGATCTATTCTGAAATAGAACTTCTAAACAAGGTGGTCCAAAGGCAATTTCGGTAGTAAAATCTACATCAATTACATCAAGTATTTCCAATTCTGTAGCTTGAAGAATTGATTTCTCATCCCAGGATTGAGTTAAAACAACCACTCTCATATTTTCCAATTGCCAGGAAGAATTAAGAGTGAATGTATGTTCCAACTCGATTTCATCGCCAATTTGGTTTATGACCAAATCAATGTCATCACTTTTGTCGATCTCGATCGAGTGTAACGACGGATCTCCATCGTGATTTGTGAGAATAAAAACAGCTTTATTATCAACTGTTACCAAGTTGTTCACTAGCTTGAACCTTGCCGTGGCTCTTATTTGATCATTGCCAAGATCTTCCAGATAACCATCGATGAACATTGGGCTGTTTCGTATTTTCAACAAATGGTATATACTATCATAGGTGTCACCTCCAGCTGCCTGATAATCTCCTCCGAATATCAGGTATGGAAGCCCACCTCCACCATATAAACCCATGAAGCGAGATTCATAACCGGGAGAGGTTTCCTGTTTCCACATCATTGGTATAAAATCATTATCCGCACTTGTAAAATAATCCACCCACGCAGCCTGCGTGGCAGGACAATAAGGTCACCAATTCGCTGTGAAAAGTTCTCCAACCGGTCTGTTTTGAACCGCTTGCATAAATACGATCAGCAGTAAAAAAATTATAATAAAAATTGTTTTTTTCATTTATTATCTCCAAAATTTGCAGGGATGAAGCTGGGTCGCCTAGCTCCATCCCCACCGGAAATAGGAAATTTCCCTATTTCAATAACATCATTTTTTTGGTTGCATTGTATTCATCAGATACCATTCGATAGAAATATACGCCACTTGCTGTAGGTTTGCCGGCATCATCTTTACCATTCCAAACCAATTTATGATTAGCTGCTTCCATTTTTCTATCAGCTAGAGTTTTAACAACCTGTCCTTTCATATTGTAGACTTTCAAGCTTACATTCTGTGCACTGCTCAGGCTGAATTTGATAGCTGTTTCGGGATTGAAAGGATTTGGATAATTACCCTTAAGCTCAGTAACAAGTGGAATAAGATCATCACCTGCACCGCTACCAGGAATTACATGAAGTTCATTTGAAAAAGCTGCTTCAGCAAGTAAACCGCCTGGGAACACCGCTTCTAATGCATATAAATAATCGTCTTCTACGGTTATGGATTCATCAGTAAATATAAGATCAGGATTATCTGAAGCAAGTGGAGTCCATAGTTCAGGTTGTTCTTCCTGCCCTGGTAGTAATCTGTAGATATTGTAACCCGTAACTGAACGTGTTGTACTGGCTGTACGTCCTATTACTCTGGCACACAATTCAGTTCCAGGACTTGTATCAATCTCAGAAATTGGAAGCCAATTTTCCCAGCCATTGTTATATCCATCACCTGGCATACGGTAGAAGAATTCTGTTCCGTTGCCAAGTGTAAACCTTCTTCTAAATCCAACAACGTTATAATTAGGCACGTTGAGAGGAACCACAGTTTGAACACCAAACCAATGTAAACCAGCATCCAATGCTAAAGGAGGATCAATTACATTTTTATATTCCCAGAATTGATTTGGCTCTGCAGCTTGTGTATTCAATGAATCTACCCAGTCTTCACGGGGTGCACCATTAAAATCTTCAAATACACTGAAACGTAACGGAATTGGTTCGTAATATTCTCTATTATTAATGATCCAGAAATCTAATCTGGTAATCTCAGCAGGTTCATTTAGAACGATATCAAATGCGCCTTCGCCTTCAAATATCTGCCAGCCTGGATCCAGGAAGTCTTGTAATACTCTGGTAGATGTACATCCTTCCGTATCGTATTGATCCCAGAGTACCTCGTAAATTGCCGGTTCCCAAGTTATATCTACGTGACTGGTGTTAGTAGTATTCAATTCTGCATAAGCTCCCCAGGCAGGAACTGGAACATCAATTAACTCTACCTCTACGACCGTATCACTGAAAATAAATAGGTTCTCCTGAATATAAGGTTCGTATCCAACCAGATCTACATAAAGAGTCCATTCCTGCTTCCATACATCTATGGCAACGCTATTATTTTCTTCGATTATATATTGGTGATTGTTTTCACTATATAACGCTGCTAATGCGTCTTCTCCAATGAGACGTATATTTGCACCTATTGTAGGATCATCATTGCCTGTATTCACATTTACAGTTAGTTCGGCAAACATCTCCCACACAATGAAGTAAGAGTATTTCGGGCTCGAGACATAACCACCTGGATAGTTAGCCTTAACAACATATCTATATAGACCTGCCGGGAGTGTGCTTACATCTTCATCAAGGCAACTTGTAGTAGTAATACTAGTTTCAATCTGTATCCATTCATCAGGTTCTTCTTCGTCTCCAGCCTTTACCCGCCACACATCATAACTCTCTACTTCTCTGGTTTCACGAGAAGATATAGAAACATGATTGTCAATCGCTGTTATTCCCTCATTATCTATCTTTCCAAATGTAACGCCGCTATCTTTGATATCAAATGTGTTTGTTCTTTCGCCATCAAAAACTAGTTCTTCGATCATTAAACCGGTAGCACGAACCATCACATTGCATGGTCTACCTTCATAATCAAAATCGAACCAGGAAGTTCCATTATTTGTGTTGTTATTGGCATAAGCATTTCCAAGTTCGCCTTCATAAGTAGTCGTATGTGGGTATGAACCTGGATAATCTTCGGCATAGCCGTCGTCAAATCTAATATAAGTTCCACCACCAGCGTTAACCCGTACTCCAACAAAGAATCCCTCGGCAATATCAAGCTGTTCCGGCAATACATGAGTATTCCATTCATTATCTACATTCGTAATCCAACCTGTATCATAGATAAGGTTTCCTGAATCTGGTGAGCCATCGGGCAATAATCCGAATACCAACAATTGTGCCACCGGATGACCACCACCATTCCCATCATCCAACAACCATTTCAATTCATCAACTAATGCTTCATATTTGAATGCAGAACCAAACATATGATTGGGGAATTGATCAGGACTGAAACTCATTACATTGTATTGAACACCGTCATCATGACGAAATTCATCTGAAATATTTACACCTGGCTCTGCCCAGCTGATTTCTGCCTGGTCATTAGCATTAAGTTCAGCCTCTACTTCTGATACAGGATAGATCAACTCACCAAGCTGGATAATTCCCACATCTACACTGGCAGCTGCAACTTCCACATCTCCAGTGTAACTTACGTATCCTGCTATTTGAGCTAACAATACATAGGTTTGGTTTGAAGTAACATCGGTAATTGTAAATTCACCTGAAGTATTTGTTGTTGTATTATATACTTGATCACCTGTTAGTGTAATTTCTACATTTTCCAGATTATTTCCATCCATATCCTGAACTATACCAGATACCGAAACAGTGGTAAGCGGATCTAAGACAGCATCGTAAACTGTTGTTTGAGCAGAAACTATATCTACAGAACCTGTAAAATCAGAGTATCCTTCTTTGGACACTAAGACATCATATGTGCCACCGCTAACTGCAGGAAACTGATAGAAACCATTAGCATCTGTAAATATTTCGATAAGTCCTTGATTCAGCGATACAAGTGCATCTTGTAATAGATCTCCAGTTGTGTTTGTCACTGTACCTTCCAATACTCCTGGATCAGCAAATTCGGGGAAGGTAATATGATCTATCCAGGCACAATCTTCTCCGCCTGCAGCTCCGGCATCCTTCATGAATCGCCATTTGAATACGTGAGTACCAACATCAATCGGATAAACATTCGAACCGGGAAAGCTCCAATCTGTAATGCCGCTCCACTGGTCTTGTAATGTATCATCAATATAGAATTGCAAGGAATCCCAATCAGCTTCGCTGGAAATTCGATGAGCAAAGGAAAGATCGCCTGCGGTTGTAACATCTAACGCCATTGATAGTACAGATTCCTGATTATCTGTAATTGCTCCTGATTTTGCACAATAGGTGCCATAGAAAGGCTGATCTGTTGAAATTGTCCAGGGCAGATCTCCTTGCAATATCCAGGGAAACTGAAGAAAATCTCCACTTTCAAAACCCTCATCGCAAGTACTTACAGGAAAAAGTTCAATAGAAACGACATCAGAAGGAATAGATTCTCCTTCATCGTAAACTGCTGTTACATAATACTCATAAATTCCTAGCGGCAACCCTGTATCAAGGTATGATGCTTCTGTAATTGTAGCTGTATTAGTCTGCACATTATCTCGATAGACATTGTACCCCAGAAAATCACGTGTCACATTATCCGGTAGAAGATGTTGGGTGTTAACTCTTTTTGAATGATCTCGGTTTTTATATTCACTCTTCGATTCGCCTTTTAACGGAGGGCTAGATTGAATAGTCTGTGTGGTTTGTTTATCAAACCCAAGTACGAAATCACCACCATCTGCCAGATCAGTTACAATATAGTCATCAATAAGAAGATAAAACATATCCGGTGATATACATCTGATGGCAAGCCAGATAGTTTGCCCTGAATACGAAGACAAATCAACATTAAATGGTTCCCAGTAAACAGAATCTGCTTCAAATTGATAATAAAGTTCCGGAGTTGCTGGGAAATTGGATGGATCCGGTCCGGTTGTGCCAATATATACTTCAAATTCTTCTTCAGTCCAAGACGCATGATTATTGCCAGCCATAAAACTGAATTCCGATGTTGCAGTAACATCGAGAGCTGGTGACACAAACCAATCATCACAGCTTGGGGCCAAATATAGACAAGCAATAGAATAACCAGAATTATAACCAGTTGAAAGTATACGCCATCCATCACCCACTCTACCAGGGGCGTTATAAATTGAAAAATCTTGTGGTATCAAACCACTTTCGAAATCTTCAAATCCATTAAACGGCAAAACGGGTTCTTCCCAATTTAATAGAATTGCATCTTCACCAGACTGCATTGCTGTTAAATCCGTTGGTGCAGGCATTTGTCCAAACAAACTCATACTTGCCACTAACATAAACACTACTAATAAAACATTCTTTTTCATCACATTCTCCTTTTATTTTTTTTTGAGATCATACTACGCGTCTGTAGGTAATTAAACTCTTTGCATGCCATAATGCATTACACTTTGTAATGGTTTTACCAATGATTCGGAAAACCTCTGACTCTGATCGAATACTATGAACTTGTTTGAATTATTCATAATTTCAATTAAAAGATTGTTCTTAGAAAGGTTAAACTTGAAGCGTGAAAATAATTCGATTCTACCTTTCTCGCAGCGATCGATATAGACAAAGTCATTGGAAAACCGGACAAAATAGTAGGAATCATCCAGATCAAATTCACTTTGATTGAATTTTTCTACTATACTCATTACTTCTAATCGAAAAACATCCGATATCATCTTTAGTCCTTAATTTTTGTAAAACATATTTGCAAATTGTGTGCCACTTACTTATACAGATGTTAACTACATATAATTATTAGGATTAGTTGTTCATACGGCTAAACTGTAATTTGTTCTATATTACAACATCATTTAGATATGGAACGTTACGTAATTATTTTTTGTTGATAAATGAAACAAAATATTTGACATAATATTGCAACTATTTTTTATCTATGTAAGGTTGGAAAAATGAAAAGCAAGCATATTGTATCTAGAGAAGTAAAAGATTCCATAAACGTGTTGATACGAAAAGGCTGGAAGGATTATCGAAAATTCAATCTACATAAAGCGCAGGACTTTGCAGAGCAGATTCTCCATATAGCTAAAAGCAATGATTACCCGCGCGGAATAATGATTTCTTTTTATCTGAAGGGACTTATCAATACGAATCTGAATCGCTTCGATCTGGCTCTGGATGACTATTTCGAAGGCTTGAAAGCTGTACTCAACAAATCCGATGATGATTCTGTATCAATGGCTTATGAAAACATCGGACGATGTTACGGTCAATTGGAGAATTATGAGAAAGCCATTGAATACTTTAAGAAAGCAAAGAACTTGAAGGGTTATTATAGCTTGAGTAATAATATTGGCGAATGTTATCGTAGAATGAATATGATAGATCTTGCTTATGAACATCTTTTTGATGCATATACAAAAGTAATAGAAACTGGGAAAATCAAAGATGAACAAGTAAGCCTTTTTGGAGACATCTGTTTAAACCTGTCACAAGTCTACTTAAAGAAAAACCAACCTGAAAATGCTTTAAAAGTATTATTTGAAGTACTCAAGTATGAAGCCATCGAATTGGATATGAAAATTAAAGGAGCAATATACTCAGCTTTAGGACTCACCTATTCTCACCTAAAACAATATAACGAAGCAGAATTTTATCATCAGAGGTCCATAGAGATAGCAATTCAATATGACACGAAGGAAATTCTCTTTGAAAGCTATAGAAATTATGCACAGCACTTTGAAATGCAGGAGAAATTCGAAGACGCATTCCAACAAAATGAAAAATATCTTGAAACGAGAAATGCACTTTTCTCCACTGAAATAACGAATAAGGTCTTGGTCCTCTCGGCCCATTTCGACAAAGAGTTGAAAGAAATTGAATTGAAAAAAAAGGAACTAGAAACAGGCAAAAATGAGATAGAGAATAAACTAAGTCAGTTACAAGCAATTTATGCTAGTGTAAGTGGTATTGGACAGGTTGGAATTTTTTCTGAAAAAATGAAGAATATCATGAAAATGGTAGATTTTTTCCATCTCGATAGATCCGTTCCCGTATTAATCGAAGGAGAAACAGGAACAGGAAAAGAGATCATTGCTCGTATGATCCATTTTAATCATACTGAAGGTGGTGGTCCGTTTATCACTTTGAACTGTTCAGCAATATCTTCTTCACTTTTTGAGAGCGAATTATTCGGGTATGCAGAAGGAGCATTTACAGGAGCAAACCAAAAAGGTAGAATAGGAAAATTTGAATTAGCTCAGGTTGGAACTATTTTTCTAGATGAAATCGGTGACCTGCCGCTTGAGCTTCAACCAAAGCTATTACGAGCACTTCAGCAGAAAGAGATATACCGGGTTGGGGGAAATGATTCTATACCATTAGATGTAAGAATTATCGCTGCTACAAATCGGGATCTAAGGCAGGAAATTAAATTAGGAAACTTCCGTAGTGATCTATACTATCGACTTAATACCGGTCATATCTTCATTCCCAGTCTTCAGGAAAGAAGTGAAGAAATTGTTCCCCTGGCACAAATGTTTCTACAGAATTTTAGCAGAGAAAAACGAAAGCACTTTCAATATATCGATCAAGAAGCAGTAGAAATTCTACAGAATTTCCCCTGGAATGGAAATGTGAGGGAATTGAGAAATGCTATTGAGCGAGTTGTACTATTAAATGACAATGACTGTTTAAAAAAGAAACATTTAATATTTCTAACTGGTGAAGAGAAAGGTCAATCTAATTTAGATAAACTCCATTTAGATTTTAATGATGATTATTCAACTCTAATAAATATCGAAGCGCAGATAGTTCAGAATGCTCTTTCAATGTTCAAAGGTAGCATCACACAAGCAGCAAAATATCTGAAGACATCACGTAACAGAATCTATAAAAGAAGCTAAAACAGGATTGAGCATGACAAGTAAAATTGAAAAAAATCATGAATTGAATGAGCTGTTAGAAATGGCACGTGATCAATTTGAAAATAAGAATTTCGACAAAATGACTTCCACAGCTGAAGAAATTGAGAAACTTGCAAAACTCACAACAAATGAAGAAGGTTTTTATTATGCAGCTTCATTAAGGGCAAGAATTTTAGAAGCAAAGAACCTGCTCAACCTTGCATTGAAAGGTTTTATGAATTCCCTGCAACATGCTCAGAAACTTAACCAAAGCGAATTGATGTCTGAAGCTCTTAACAATGTGGGAAGATGTCATGGAAAAATGGAAAACCTGGGAATGTCTATTGAGTACTTTAAACAATCTCTTCTCAATGACCCTGTGAATGTAAAAGCTTTGAATAATCTTGGTGTAGCCCATATGAGACTAAATAATAATGAAGAAGCTATTGAATATTTTCTGAAATCGTATCCGCTTTGTTACAAAGAAGGATTCACACTTTCAGCAGGAATAAATCTGGTAAACATCTCTGCACTTTACACTCGTACAAATCAGCTGGACAAAGCTGAAGAATATCTGCAAAAAGCCGAAGAAATTGCCGCTGAATTAGACAATCCAAACCTGAATTGTTCAATTTTGAATCATCGTGGAAATTTGCTGTGCCTTCAAAAAGACTACAAGAAATCAGAGAAAATATTGAATATGGCTCTGGAAAAATCCAAGCAGATTGAAAATAAAAACATTGAGCTGAACTGCTGTGATGATTTAGTGAAATTGTACTTCGAACAGAAAAATTTCAAACAAGCGTATTATTTTCAAAATATCTTAATAGAATTGAAAGAAAAAATGCACAAACAAAGATTAGAATCAAAGGTTTCGGAATTACATTCACAATTCGAGATCGGTGTAAAAGAACAAACAAAGATAAAAGACAATCTGGAAAAAGAGAAATTAGAAGCAGAAAAGAGATTTGTACACCTACAAAGAGTTTACAGCAATATTCTGGAAATTGGCAGTTTGGGCATATTCTCTGAAACAATGCGTAAGATCATTCAAACTGCAGACACTATCCATTTAGATCGAAACATTCCTACCCTGATCGAAGGAGAGACAGGCACCGGCAAAGAAATTATTGCCCGGATAATTCATTACGGCAAAGAAAAGAATCCTGCTCCTTTTATTGCAGTGAATTGCTCAGCTATATCACCTTCTCTTTTTGAAAGTGAACTTTTTGGCTATGAGAAAGGTTCGTTTAGCGGAGCCAAAAGAAGCGGACAAGCTGGTAAGCTGGAATTAGCCCAGGGCGGCTCTATATTTTTTGATGAAATTGGAGAACTTCCTATGGAAATGCAATCCAAGTTATTAAGAGCAATTCAACAAAAAGAGATCTATCGCATTGGGGGGCAGAAACCAATCTCATTGGATATCCGCTTCATCTTCGCTACCAATCGAAAACTGGCCGAAGAAATAAAACAGGGAAAATTTCGTCTTGATCTATTTCACCGCTTAAATGCTGGTTATATCCTGATTCCACCTTTGCGAGAAAGAAAAGATGAAATCCAACCATTGGCGCAGATGTTCCTGCAGCAATTTGCCAAAAATAAAAACAGCAAATTCCAATTCATAAATTCTGAAGCGGGAATTATTCTGGAACAATACACCTGGCCGGGAAATGTTCGGGAACTTCGCAATGCTATTGAAAGGATAGTCCTTCTTTATAATGAAACTCAGATTTTGCCAAAACATCTCAGTTTTCTCAGTGATGCTTTCTCGGATGATATTAATGATAAAATATCTGGAAAGATCACCTTAGATCTACCAAAAGATGGAGTTAAACTTGATGACCTTTTGGATGAAATTATCATTCGAACTTATCAACACTTTGGCGGAAACGTAACGAAAACGGCAAAACTCCTGAATATCTCCAGAGCTAAGGTTTATAGGAAAATACGGCAGGAAGATTCAGACAACTCGTAAACTTTGAAGTAATTGATAAGTCTAACGCAATTCATCATTAGGATTACTTAGTAAAGTTCTGATAGTGTCCACTTGACTCCACCAAATACCCAAAGCACTACTAATTTAAAGATGTTCATAATATGTAACATTATTGTACATAGATTATCTTAGATTTAAATATTTATTGACTTAAGCTGTATCATTTTTGTTTCTTATCTACATGAAAAATGAATATAAGAAAATTAAACAATTAGGCAAAGGGTCTTTTGCCACTGTTTGGCTGGCACATAATTCACGGAATAAAGAAGTTGTCTTGAAAGAATATAACTCCGAAGCTATTATCGAAGCACGCAGGGAGTATCTCTTTCTTAGCGCTTTAAACTCTGATAGTATTCCAAAAGCAATAAAATTTCAGGACAACCCACCCATATTAATTCAGGAATACATAAAAGGTAATACGCTTCAAATTTCGTCGTTGAAAAGCAAAAAACAAAAATATGCATTTCTGGCAAAGCTGGCTTCGATTATTTCTCATCTACATTCTATAGGTGTCTGCTACAATGATCTGAAACCGGAGAATATTATTATCAGAGATGACAAACCTGTGCTGATCGATCTGGGTCTGGCAACTCCCAATCTCTTCACAGATAACATCTTCCGCGGTACTCCAGCTTATGCAGCACCCGAAAAGATCAATCGAAGACAAAACACCTTTCCTACAGATACATTTGCTTTAGGCTTACTCTCTTTTGAAGTACTGTATGGATTTCTACCTGCAGATTCAATGGAATATGATGAATATAAAAACCTGCTCTGTACTCCACAGAATTGGCAGGATTACACAAACGAAAATGTTACAGACAACATGATTTTATCTGCTTTATCTCCTTTCCCTGATAAACGTTCTACCATGGCTCAACTTGCTGTTTATTTTGCTCAAAAAGCTGGAATCTCAATTTCAGATGCGCTCCCTGATATCATCAAACAATACACTTTCCAATGCCAATATGATGCTGTGCAAAAGCTGATAAATGAAAAGCAGATAAATTGTAATGAAAACGATGAACCGGAAAAAATTATCGAACAAACATTTCTTTGGTTAGAATCTTTAGGAAATGCAGCTTTATTATTAAAAGAATCTGATTTCATCTGGCAGCCGGAAATTTTTTATCAGCAATTTGAAAAGCAGATTTCTACTGAGAAAGCATTATTGGATTATCTTGAAAAATCAAAATCAAAGGTGATTATTTATCGTGACCTGATTACAACGAAAACAAAACTTTTTGATCAATTATCCGAATCATCCAATTCGTATGCTGTAGTGTTATCTCAGAAAAGCTTGCTAGGAAAGGCAACATACAATGAATTGAAAGTTATCAGCAAAAGTTTTAAAATAAACATTGTTGATATACCCCAAGATTTCGCGGCAAAACCAAACCTAACCAGGTTAAAACTACTGCATGTAGATGACAGTTCTGTTCAGAAGGTAATTCCTTCTGAAATATTATCAGTGCTTGCTGCAATCAATCTGGTTATGCCGATTTCATTATTGGAAGGCATCTGGCCAGATACTTCGAATTATCTGCCCACACTCATTGCTCATCCATCAATTCGCATCAAGAATGACGGTGTATATTTCACCGGAGCAAAACTGAAAGAGCAGCCATCTAAAAAACTTCTGGAAAGAATCTATAAAATTTCAGAAAAAAATGATTACATTACAATTGCTGCCAAATCGGCATTGCTTTTAAAAAACACCTCAGAAGCTCTAGATTTAATTGCAAAATATCTCAAAGATTTGATTTCACAAGAATATTATTCATCTGCATTTGAAGTTTTAAAAGTTTACTCTGAAGATGTTCAACTACCTATATCATTACAAAAGCAGCAGGCTTTTCTTTTGCGGAAAAATGGATATTTAAAAGAAGCATTAAAAGCCTATGAAAACATTGAAACTCCCAAAGACAGTGTCGAATTTGCCGTCATTGCTTCTGATCGAGCTGTTATTCTGCAGGAGCTGAACCGGCTTGATGATGCTCGAATAATCTATGAAGAAACTCTTCCTATTTTCGATAAAACTGAAAACAAAAAATCATACCTGCGAACTTTGAATAATATTGGCGTAATTCATGTTCAATTCAATCATTTTTCAGATGCGGAAAGCATTTTTCTGCAAATACTAGAAAAGGCAAAACAATATAAGGATAACCAATTTATAACAATGGCCCATCTAAACCTGGCAGATGTTTTCTTAAGACGTGGTGAATGGCGGAAAAGTCTTTATCAGGCACAAACAGCAGCAGAATTTGGGAAAAAATTTAAAAGGAAAACGATCGAGATATGGGCTCAAATCTATGGCATTCAAGCTCAATGGTCTTTAGGTTCTGTTGAAAATTTAGAGCAGGTCATATTGCAGATCTTTGAAGATGATCAATTACATGAACAAACACAGCTCTTGGAGAATTTTGCGATAAATATGCTGCCGATCATGTTAAACCTGAATCCGGAAAAATGCAGCAAATTGTTCAGTATTTTAAATTCATCCAAAACTTTCACAGATGAATTACTCGGTTCACTTTTCTGGTATTATGCTCAGGTAAATAATTATTTAAAAGCCTATGAAGTTTTACTAAAAATCGAAGATACAAATTTTGCTCAACTTGCAAAAGCAATACTATCTGGTGATAGCAAAGCTTTGGTAAGCTTATTCAGGGAATTAGGATTAAAAAATGACTGTTTTGGATACTTGCAGACTGCAGTTTTAGTACAGCAAAATTCAATATTCGAGAATGATGAAGAATTACATACAGAGATATCTTCCTTTGCTTCCCTACATCCATTTCATCCGCTCAAATCGTTGAAAAAGAAAACTGATGATCACCCGGATATGCAGCATATAAACATTCTGTGGGAGATTATATCTCTCATTCATAGCAATGAATCTTTTGAAACAACAATGCAATCCATCCTGGCTGGTGTAATTAGAATCGCTAAACTGGAAAGAGCTATCTACTATTCTTTCGAGAATGGTGAGATGCTACCAAAATTAGGTTTCAATCGGGATATAAACCCATTAGATTTAGATAATACCAGCGTGAGCACAACAATTTTACAGGAAACGATCAAACTTGGGCATATCCGTTTCTTTGAAGGATTACAGGAAGATACTCCGTTTGATATACATTCCAGTATTTTTGGTTTGGGATTACGCACTGCTGTTTGCTACCCGATTATCGTAAATAATGAGATTCGCGGAGTAATTTATGCCGATGCAACTAGTGCCAAAGATTTCACTGAACAGGAACAAAATCTTCTGGAGACTCTTTTTGTACAATCCAGAGCTGCACTGGAGAAAACAGAAAAAATTGAAACTCTTTTGAAAGAACGAGATCAGATCATAGAATATGGTGTAAATGCTTATCCCGAGATAATTGGTAACAGCAAACCTATGCAAAAGATTTTTACCCTTATGAAAACTGTGAGTTCGCATAATGTGAACACAATGATCACCGGGCCTACCGGCAGTGGCAAAGAATTAATAGCAAGAGCCTTGCATAGGGAGTATAATTCCAAAGCTCCTTTTATTGCCGTAAACTGTGCAGCGATTCCAGAAAATCTTTTGGAAAGCGAACTATTCGGATACACAAAGGGTGCATTCACCGGAGCTATGAAAGATACAAAAGGTAAGATAGAAGCTGCTAATACTGGTACGCTTTTCCTGGACGAAATCGGCGATATGCCGCCAGCATTGCAGGCAAAACTTCTTCGCGTTTTACAAGATCGCATCATAACTCCGCTTGGTTCAACTAAAGAAATTCCTGTTTCTTTCAGAATTGTTACTGCAACCAATCAAAATCTGAAAGACCTTGTATCTCAAGGTATCTTCAGGGAAGATCTCTACTTCAGGCTGAATGTTTTGGAAATTGAACTACCATCACTTGCAGAAAGAAAGGAAGACATTCTTCTTTTAGCAGAATTCTTCATGCAGAAGTTTAACCAGAAATTCGGAAAACAGATCAAACAACTAAGCTCCGATTCAGCTAGAAAATTATTGCAAAATGAGTGGCGCGGCAATGTGCGGGAATTGGAAAACACGATGGAAAAAGCTGTTCTTCTATCTGTTGGTGAAGAATTGGAAACATCGGCTTTAGATCTCGAAACTGATGAACTAAGCATAGCATCTCATGATCAACTTCCACTAGACTGGAGTGAATACAGGCTATATCGTAAAAGAATAATTCAGCAGTTAGATAAACGTTATACCGATCAACTCCTTGAGAAAACCAATGGAAACATCCACCGTGCCAGCACTGTAGGAAGAATCCCCCGCCCACAGATCTATCGAATCATAAAGGGAGTGTAACATTTAGCGCACTATGTTACATTTATTTTACAATAATCTTTAATTGTTCATATTGCAGCAAGTTACGACTTCTTAAATTTTCTAATCAGTTTTTCATGCAAACTTTTGTTTCATTTTTGTTTCACTAAGAGAAATCGAAATACTCCAATTGCTCGGGTTACAGAAAATATTTCACATTTTTATTTCACTATTTTTCAATACGTTAGCCACCCAAACTTAAAAAACTAAAATGATAATTGGTGTTTGGCACAGGCTATGCTTATTATAAGGGTCGTGGAATTTTGGAGTGAAAATTATAACTATTTTAGGAGGAAAAATGAAAAAAACACTCACAATCGTAACAATGATCTTTATGGTATCACAGGTGTTACTAGCGGGATCGATCAGTGGAACAGTAAGCGGAAATCCGGCAAATGATCTCACTGCAGTAGCATTCGAACCGGGTAATCCCCAACATCACTATGTAGCTCCAGTGGAAAATGGTGCCTACACAATTGCAGATGTAGAATTTGGCACTTATATTGTCAAACTCAACGGAATGGGAATTCAACTCTTTTATGATGGTGTACAAACATTTGAAGATGCAACTCCGATAGATGTAACTGCCGAGAATCCTGACATAACTGGTATTAATTTCACCTTAAACGCTTTCCCTCAGGGAATGATCATGGGTAGCATCAGTAGTAATGGCGGTCCCGGTGGACCTGGTGGTGGTCATGGCTGGATAGAAGGTTCAGTGCTTCTTTACGATCAGATTCCAAGTGATCCAAACATTTTACCTGTAGATGAAACTCAAGCTATGGGAATGTTCTATTCCTTCCATAACCTGGAATTTGGAACTTATTATATTGCTTTGGAAATGGAAGACGAAGCTACCTTATATTATGATATGATAGAAAATCCTAATCTGGCTACAGCTATTGTATTAGATGAAACAAATCCAGTGGCTGAAGATATTGACTTCTTCGTTGAGGGAGCTGGACATGGAACTGCTGAAGTGAATGGTGTAGTTACAGATGATAATGGTACATCGGTACCTGATGCAATGGTAGAACTTATCACACAAAATGGAGGTATGCCATGGTTCCAATTTGAAGCAGTAACAGATGAAAACGGAAATTATACAATCTCAGAAATCCCGGCTAATGATTATTATTTAGTTGTAATGGCAGAAAACTTCCTTCCATATTTTTATGATGGTGTAAACACCTGGGAAGATGCCACAATTATCGAGATCGAAGATGATGCAATTATTACAATTGATCCAATTATCCAACCGCTGGTTCTATATCAAGTAACAGGTACAGTATTAGATGATGAAGGAAATCCAGTGGAAGAATGTTTGGTTTCAGCCTTCCAGGAAGGAAACGGACCTGGTGGAAATGGTGGAATGTGGTCTGAGTGGACTGCTTATACTTTTGAAGACGGCACATTTGAACTAAACGTTCCTGAAGGTGATTACTACTTCGCCGCTCATATTTTTGAGTGGATGAATATGCAAGTTCAATATTATGATCATCAGGAAAACTGGCAGGATGCAGATATTGTAACAGTGAATGCTCCTGTTTCCGGTATTGATTTTGATTTTGTTGTTACAACTTATAATGCTGTAGTATCAGGTACAATTACCGATGATGATAATCTTCCTGTAGAAGGAGCAAATGCTTTCTTATATCCGATAGATTCACAACAATGGTTCTTTGCCCACAGTATTTCAGAAGAAAACGGGTTTTATGAAATCGACAATATCCCGGCTGGTGATTATTATCTTTCAGTACATGCTCAAAACTATCTTCCTTATTTCTATGATGGTGCTACAAACTGGGAAGATGCAACGATCATAACTATAGCAGAAGATGATATGATCACAATTGACCCTGTATTAGTTCCAATGGAACTCTACACAATCAGTGGAACCATTCTGGATGATACTGGAAATCCTATGACTGATGTAATGGTTTTTGCTCATTCCAACAATTGGAATCCCGGTAACCCTGGAAATCCAGGAGGAAATGGGGGTAATGGTGGAAACGGTTGTAATGGCGGTATGGGAAATCTAAGTGCTCAGCCAGACCAGACCGGATTTTATGAAATGGAAGTTCCAGCAGGCGAATATATTGTTGGAGCAGAAACAATGGACTTTATGAATTCTCAAATTCAGTTTTACGATCACAAAACCAATCCTAATGAAGCTGATGTAGTTTTAGTAGAAGATGATGTAACCGAAATCGATTTTGATTTCACAGCTCCTGCCACTTATGATAATTCTATTTCTGGTCTTATCTCACTGGTTGGCCTTCCGATAGAAAATGCTATGATCGTTTGCATGTCTGTAGATGAAACTTTCAGCACAGCTACTTTTACAAATGAGCTTGGTCAGTATGAACTAGATAATCTTCCCGAAAATGATTATTACATTCATGCTTTTGGTGAAGGTGGAGTTCCTACTTTCTATCCTGGTGTACATTGTTTCGAAGATGCAATTGCAGTTACAGCTCTGGGTATCGTTACTGGTATCGATTTCGAACTTGTTCCTATTAACGGCAGTGGTTTCCTTGGGTTGAACGGTTATGTTTATGATAATCAGAATCAGCCAATCGCAAACGCTGCAGTTACAATAAGTGATCTGGAAGGAAACGTATCGGCAGTAGCAATAACAAATGCTGATGGCTTCTATGAAACCAGCACAGTGATATCTGGTGAAGTGGAAATAGCTGCAACAAAAGTTTATTATAACACTACCAGCACAGCTACAACTATGAACCAGAATTTAAGCATAGATTTTACTCTGGAACCAACAGTTCCTACCGGTAGTGATGATACTCCGATCAGTAATAGTGAATTAACAATCAAAAACTATCCGAATCCTTTCAATCCAACCACAACTATCAGTTTTAATCTTCCAAATACAGCTGATGTTACTTTGGAAGTTTTCAACGTGAAAGGACAGCTGGTAAATACACTGGTTAAAGATCAGCTGGAATCTGGTATTCATAGTGTTGTTTGGAACGGATTAGACAGCAATCAAAAATCCGTATCAAGTGGTATCTATTTCTACAAGATTAAAAGCGGTAACGAATCAAAATCAAACAAAATGATTTTGATGAAATAATTATTATTAATGCCGGTGACAACATTTGTGTCACCGGCAGTTTTTGTGGAATAGAAGTTGCAGTTTAGAATAAGAATTGGGAGGTAGATGATGAAACATATCATCCTTACAATAATAGTTTTATTTAGTTTTATGCTATTGAATGCATATACAATTAGCGGACATACAAATTTACTGGATTCACCGATAGAAGGAGCATACCTGGAGCTTTATAACCAGTCCCCGAATATGGGAATGATTCCTCTTGCAAACACATACAGTGCTGCAGATGGATCTTATAGTTTCGATATTACAGAAACAGGCTGGTACTATCTTAGTGCTACTATAGAAACTCCAATATTCCAGATACTTTTCTATGAAAATGCGCTAGACCCCAATATGGCTACCCCCATTCACATCAGCAATATGAGCCCCAATCAAACTGATATTGATTTCAACTTCCAATCTTCTATTCAAGGTGGAGATAATACAATCAGCGGTAATATTACCAGTACAACTGGAACTTCCATTTTATCAGCGAGAGTTGAGTTATTTCCCATGCAATACAGTAGTCCCTGGATGGATACCTTTGTAACGTTCAGCAATGATGAAGGTTCTTACTCATTAGAAGATCTTCCGGACGGTGAATATATGATGTGGATTAGACATCAATCATATTTTCCTTATATTTATAATGGTGCTCCTGGCTGGTTTCAGGCGGACATTATTGTCTTAGAAAATGGAGTAAGCCAGCAGATTGATATTGAGATGCTTTCAACCACATTTTATTCCATTGAAGGTTATGTGGAAGATGCAGAAACGGGATTACCCATTGTTCAAGCTAAAGTATTTGGATTTTCGCAGAACGGGAATTTTCCACACGGTGGAGGTGGACCAGGTGGGGGTATGATGCCGTCAGAGACATTTGCGTATAGCGACATTAATGGCTTCTACTCACTCATACTTCCTCAGGATGACTATTTGATCATGGCGCAAGATACTACAACGAATAGCGTAGAATTTTATGAAGAATCTGCTACGCCGATCGATGCCACCTGGATTACATTAGATCAGCATTACAATAATATTGATTTCACTTTGAATGATAACTTAGGAGGTGATTACTCTGTAAGCGGTACATTAACTATGGATGGTTATGATCCTGAAAATCCTATACCTATGCTAGCCGTTGCAGTTTCCAGCGATGAAGATTGGGAGGAAGCTGTTTCTGCTGATTCGAATGGTGGTTACATAATACCTGATCTTCCAGATGGCAGTTATTATATTTATGGATTTTCTCCCATATCCGTTCCTACCTATTTTGAAGATGCGATCAATTATGAGGATGCAGTTCTCGTTGATTTGCAATCTATCATTACCGGTATCGATATTGAATTGAAAATAGCAGAAGAAAATGGTTACCTTGGCTGTAATGGTGTAGTTCTGAATGACATGGGAGAACCTGTAGAAAATGCTACTGTAGCCTTTGTAGATGCTTTTGGAAATATCCATGATTATGCTTATACAGACCCCAATGGTGAGTACGAAGCACCTTCTTTGAACAGCTTGAATTATAATGCAATTGCCACCAAAACATTTTATGAATCAGATGTGGTACAATTACCCATTTTCGGTAATTAAACCTGGAACTTTACTCTTACTGATCCCAATACTTCGACAGATGAAAATCTAATATCAGCAGCAAATGATTTATCCGTTCAGATCTATCCAAATCCCTTTAATCCACAGACTAATATCCAATTTGTTCTAGCAGAAAATGCTGAAAAAGTAGAAATGACCGTATACAATATTCGTGGTCAAATTGTTGTTGAGAAAAGAATGGAAAATCTGAATGCAGGAATTCATACTATCAGTTGGAAAGCAGAAGATAATTATCAGCAACCACTTTCAAGTGGAATATATTTGATGAAAATATCGGCTGGAAACGAAATCGGAACAGGAAAATTGCTTTTACTGAAGTAGGTGTATTCGGTACATCTAAATATCTTGATCTAGATAGGAATATATTTTAATAGAACAGCCTGCGAAAATCTCTCGCAGGCTGTTCTCTATATCTCGACCGTCTTACATACAGATGGTCTGGTTAATTCATTTTCACAGTTACAAACTGGTAATTCCCGGCTGTTGTCTGCACATATAAAAGCACTACATCTTCTTTGATGTCTTTAGTAGCATTCTTGAAGTCTTTCACACTTTCGATCTTCTGTTGATTCATTTCCAAGATCACAGTTCCAATCCTTAAGTTCGATGATGCAGCAGGAGAATCCGGCATTATACGCGAGATCACCACACCTTCATCTGCTTCTACATTATTTCTTTGAGCAAACTCACTACTCAAACTTTCTACTTTAATTCCGAGATCATTGTTGGGTTTACTTTCATCTTCTTTTTCTTCCATCTCTTCACTTCCCGGTCTAGGAACTAATGTTACTTTTAATGTTTTGCTTTTATTTTTTCTCATTATTTCTACAGGATAAGATTTTCCTATGTCAGCATTGGCAATGAGGATGCGGAATTTAGCTACATTCTCTATTTCTTTGCCATCAAATTTTAAAAGTACATCACCTCGTTTCATACCGGCATCTTCAGCTGGTGTATCTGTTTCTACTTTTGCAACCAGTACACCTTGAATTTTATCTAATTTCAGGCTTTCCCTCAGATCAAAATCTATCTCCTGCGGAAGAATGCCAATGTAGGCTCTAACAACCTTACCAGAAGTTAAAAGATCACTTGAAACTTTCTTGGCAAGATTCACCGGAATGGCAAATCCAATTCCCACATTTCCACCGCTGGTACTGGTGATTGCAGCATTCACTCCTATCACCTGACCTTTTAAATTTAGCAGAGGTCCACCAGAATTACCTGGATTTATGGCTGCATCGGTTTGAATATAATCCTGGTAGGTTGGAGAGCCGGTACCAAAATTCAGGTTTGCTCTTCCTGTTGCCGAGATTACACCAACTGTAACTGTGCGCTCCAACCCAAGCTGACCGAAAGGATTTCCAATTGCAATTGCCCAATCTCCGATATCCAGATTATCCGAATCTCCCAACTGAACAATAGTGATCTCTTCACCAAATTCTATGGTTATTTTGATGACTGCCAGGTCTGTTTCGGCATCCAAGCCAACTATTTCTGCTTCATATTTTGCCTTATCAGCTAAAGTTACAGTGATAGTTCCTTTCTCGCCATGTTCTACCACATGATTATTGGTGATTATATAAACATCCATTCCATCTTGTTTAAAGATAAATCCACTACCCATACTTACAGATTTTCTGGGTTGTCTTTGCTGTGGATTAGGGAAAAAGAATTTAAAGAAATCATCGTTAAAGGGTAATTGTCCACTTCCCTGAGAATAATTAACTTCAGCTTCTACCTGTATATTTACAACTGATTCACGAATCTCTTCTACTACTCTTACAAATGGACTTTTGCCATCTTCTGTAACAGGATAGTCAGCATGCAATCCTATTACAATAATGCTCATCAGGATTATGATCAGCGTAATTGTTTTTGTTTTCATCACTTCCTCCATAATTTAATAATTGATCAATGTTATAAATATAATCTTAACAATTACTATATGCAACCTCCAAATTTTAAAATATCACATATAGTAACGAAAAAGCCGCAAATAGTTTCACGGCTTTTTCGAATTATTAAAACCTTTATCCAAATTATTTTCTCTTTCGATCTAAACTAGTTAATCTCGATTTCTTTAGATGGAATTGTCTCCATTTTGGGAATATCAAGAACAAGAACTCCATCTTCAAACTTGGCTACTATTTTGTCTTTATTGATGTAATCAGAGAGATTAAGTACTCTTCGGTATGAACCTTTGAAGCGTTCACAACGACAATAAGAGCCTTTTTTCTCTTCCTTCTTTTCTTCTTTTTTGGCTTCGATCACCAGTTCGTTGTTGTTCACAGAGATCTTAACATCATGTTTCTTGAATCCGGGAAGATTAGCTTCAATGACGAATTTATCATCTTCTTCCATTATATCTATCGCCATTGCTCGCTGGTTATCCTGAACATCTTCCTGTTTGATAAAATCGTCTACAAACCTGTCAAATACCGACATCATTGGATAATAGTTTTTACGGTTGTTACAAGAAATTACTTTCATTTTCCTTACCTCCTCGAATTAATTTATGCAGACAATTTAATCTGGTTTCCCAATGAAGCAAATAAAAAACTAGCAGAGATCGTAACAGAGTGCCAGTTTTTCTTATTTTGACATCTATTTGAAGCTATATAGTTTTTGTTTGTGAATTAAAATAAAGTGAAAATGCGTCTTTGCGAGTTCTTTTTATACGGCATCAATCGAAGCAATCTCAACTAAAGCAATAACAGTAATAGATGATTGCCACGTCGTTTTACTCCTCGCAATGCCCATGTAATTGGATTTGGAGGAAATATGCTATTGAACGCAATAAAGAATCGCTACAGCGTACGAAAATTTAAAGACAAATCGGTTGAACAGGAAAATTTAGATGTAATCTTAGAAGCTGCCCGACTGGCTCCATCATCCTGTAACACCCAACCCTGGAAATTTGTCGTGATCCGTAATACTGAAAAAAGAAAAATGTTAACTGAAGCCTGCAAAGGCAAACAGTGGATTGCTGACGCTCCTGTTACAATTGCAATTTGTGCAAATAACACAGATTATGAAATGACCTGCGGACAATTGGCTTACACGATCGATGCATCTCTGGCGGGAGAGCATATTTGTTTGCAGGCTACAGAACTGGGACTAGGTACTTGTTGGATCGGAGCTTTCTTTCACGACAAAATGGCTAAAATCGTCAATTTACCAGAAGATTACAAAATTGTTGGGTTACTACCTTTAGGATATCCGGATGATAAAAAAGGGAAGCGCAATCTAAAATCATTCGATGAAGTTGTTGTTTGGGATAGTTTTTAAATCACCCCTGCATGCTTCTCTTTACAAGGCAGAATGTAGAAAAGCAAGAAGAAATTGTTAAAGTTGAGATGCATAGGACAGTGTTTCTTGGTATATAATTAATTTTTATTCACTCAATTTGAGTTTAGTTTTACTAATCATTTACTTATATAATTTTTTTGCAAATATTCAGCTATGTATTCGAGTGCTGAATCAGTTTGGTAATCCAAATAACCTCCTAGCCCTGGTTTACTGAAATACAATTTTTCTATAGTATCATATAATTTGTATACGAAACTAACTAATTCTTTCTCATCTAAATCCGCTTCTAACCAAACTTCATTTGAGTTTCTAAGGTATTTTTTGTCTATATGCAATAGAAAATTATCGCGTATAAGCTTAAGCTTATCTGTATACTCATCTACTAATTCTATACTAAGACCAATTTCTTCCATTATCTCATATAATTCTTCATTATCTTTGATTAAACTATGAAAAGTATAGCTATCCTTATTTTTATCTAATACTTTAATTAAGTTTATTATAAAGGCATCGTGCAACGCTAATTTACATTGAACAACAAAATCACCAGCATTTACATCATATTTGTTTATTATCTTCTTCAAATCAATCCATGATCTAATAAAATTCTTACAGCAAGTGATTTCATAATAATTTCTTTTTAAACCAAGATACTTTTTCTCACTCCCTTCTTGTTTCATTGTAATCATTAAATCTCCTTCGACTTCGCTCAGGATGACGATTTTTTTGTTTGTTTTTGTTCTTTATTCCTAATCCGTGTAAATCTGTTAGCTAAATCTTCTCAACTCTCTCCCTGATCATCTTCACTGTGTCTTCATAACTGGGTGGTGGTCCCAGGTTTATTTCTTCCTCATCGATGTAGATGGCATCGGTTGTTCCCCATTCTGCTATTGTTTCAGTTTTCAAAGTACGGATCATTTTGAATTCCACTTCGTTCCCAAATTCAGCAGCGGCTTTGCGGAAGTTTTCGAAGCCCACGTTGTAAGCTGTACACCAACCACTTATAAAAGCTGTGATAATAACTTTGCCCGGAACTTTGGCAGGTTTCTTTTTTGCTTTAAGCCATTTTGGTGATTTAACATCATTGGTAAACTTTTTCCAAACCAGTTCTTGAATTCCAATCGAATCAGCAATTTCGTACCCGAATTTCTTATAAAACTCCGACGGCATCCAGAAAGGCTGGGAAAGTCCCCAGGCAGCAATTCCTTTAGCTCCAATTTGTTTTACGTCTTCTTCCGCAGCTTGCAGCAGAGCTTTGCCCAATCCTTTTTTCTGTCTATCGCCAATGCCTTTATCTTTGTAACCATAAACCCAGATACAAGTGATCAGGTAAATCCCTTCACCTTCTATGAATGAATATTCTGCAGGTAGATACTGGATCATGCCACTCACAGCTCCGTCTTCGTCGATGGCCAGTTTGGCACGCATTCCGCGTTCCTTCATATAGTCATACCACACACGTCTATGATCTCCGGCATTGGTCATTTCCTGTGACCACTCTTCGAAGCAGCAGGCAAAGGTGGGAAAATGTTCTTCAGTCAAATCAACGATCTTCATAATGGTTCCTCCTCGGTGATTTTGATACATTTGCGAAACAATAATTTATGATAATTGGTGTCAAATGATTTAACTCAGTCCTTCGACTCCGCTCAGGATGACACAAGCGGGGTGTAAAAGGAAAATAGTTAATATAATTAATTCATTGTCTTTGTCGTTTCCTTCCCTTGATAGGAGAAGGGTTAGGGATGAGGTGGAATTTTTCAGCAGCATCAACAAATTTTCAAAGAAAATTCTCATCCTCTGCACCTCATGATCCTTCTTTTTGATGTACGAAGCAGGATGAGTAGAGTTAATCAAACACACCCCGCTTTTTCTACGAAAAACCACCCCTCTCAAGAGGGGAATAAAAAAAGGGTGATTCGTGAATCACCCCTACATTTTTTTAAACTTCATGTCCGTGTTTATCTGTGTAAATCTGTGAGCTATTTTTTGTTCCTTTACTTGGTCAATTTTTCTTAACTGCGATCGGCTTTGAGTACTTCCAAAAAGGCTTCTTGTGGTACATTCACATTACCAATTTCTTTCATGCGCTTCTTACCTTCTTTCTGTTTTTCCAACAATTTCTTCTTTCGGGTAATATCACCGCCATAACATTTGGCAGTTACATTCTTGCGCATGGCAGTTATTGTGCTGCGTGCTAAAATTTTAGAACCAATACTTGCTTGCAGAGCGATTTTGAAAAGATGCTTAGGAATAACTTCCTTAAGTTTATCTGTTACGCTTTTTCCCCACTGATAAGCTTTATCGGCATGGCAGATAAACGACATTGCATCCACTTTATCTCCGTTGATCAAGATATCTACTTTTACAACCTTAGAAACACGATACTCCTTAAAACTATAATCCAGGGATGCATAACCACGGCTAACAGATTTAAGTTTATCATAAAAATCAAAAATAATTTCTATGAGAGGCATTTCATAATGGATAGAAACCCTTTTTTCATCAATGTATTGCATATCTTTTTGATTTCCGCGGCGTTCCTGTACAAGCTTCATTATGTTTCCCACATATTCGGTTGGAACAATTATTTCCACATCCATATAGGGTTCTTCAATGTTTTCGATATGAGCAGGATCTGGCATATCAACCGGATTGTAAATAACTTTTGTAGTTCCATTTGCCAGATTGATATTAAATCTTACGCTGGGAGTTGTAGTAATAATCGGAACGTTATATTCTCTAAATAAACGTTCTTTCATTATCTCCAGATGAAGCATTCCCAAAAATCCGCAGCGAAATCCAAAACCGAGAGCAAGAGAACTCTCTGGTTCATAAGTTAGCGCTGCATCGTTTAGTTTAAGTTTTCCCAGGCTGTCACGTAGACTCACATGATCTTCTTTATCCAGAGGGAAAATACCACTATAAACCATGGGTTTAGGTTCTTCAAATCCTGGCAACGCTTCTGGGCAACCGCCTTTTGCTAATGTGAGTGTATCACCTACACGGGCATCGGCAACTTCCTTTATGTTGGCAATAATATAACCAACTTCTCCGGCAGAAAGACCTTTTGCCTGTTCATGTTTAAGTCCCAAATATCCAATTTCTTCTATAGAATATTCTGTATTGGAAGAGAATAATTTAATTGCATCACCTTTTTTCAAGGAACCATCAAACATCCTGATAAGAATTATTACTCCCCTGTATTTATCGAAATAAGAATCGAAGATCAAAGCTTTTGGTGGAAGATCCTGATTGCCTTTTGGAGCTGGAATAAACTCTACAATACCTTTTAAAAGCTCATCTACACCTGTTCCCTCTTTTGCACTGATATTAAAGATATTATCTATTCCTATATTCTCTATGATGTCATGCTCGGTTCCTTCGGGATCTGCTTTGGGAAGGTCAATTTTATTTATAACAGGAATGATCTCAAGATCATTATCCATCGCCAGATACATATTACTCATTGTTTGAGCTTCAATACCCTGTGAGGCATCTACCAGAAGCAATGCTCCATCGCAGGAAGCCAAACTTCGGGATACTTCATACGAAAAATCTACATGGCCGGGTGTATCTATCAAATTTAAAATATATGTTTTCCCATCTTGAACATATTCCATTTTTATAGCGTGAGATTTTATTGTAATCCCTCGCTCACGTTCAAGTTCCATATCGTCCAAAATCTGGGCAACCTGGGTGTTTTTATCGATCACATGTGTAGCTTCCAATAGCCTATCAGCTAAGGTAGATTTTCCATGATCAATATGAGCAATTATGCAAAAATTTCTGATTAATTCACTGTTCATCAAACCTCCGAACTTGATTCAAAAACTTGTGTCTGAGCTTATGTGTCAATAATTTCATACATATGAAACTACAGTCAGAATTTGTCCTTGACCTAAATTCTTCAAATATTAACTTGAGGTAATCTTTAAAATATTTAATTTATTGAAAATATATAGGAGAATTTATGGATATTAATGCACAGATTGTATCATTAAAAAAGGACTTGGAAAATCTTCAAGGTAGTTGTAATAAAGATAAACTATCGTTGATCGTATTTTCCGGTGAATTAGATAAAATGATAGCTGCTTTTATTCTGGCAACAGGTGCTGCCAGCATGGGAACGCAAGTATCCATGTTTTTCACTTTCTGGGGCAGCGCGGCCTTACGTGATCCCAAAAAGAATGGAAAAGGAAAGAACTTCATTGAGAAGATGTTTGGAATGATGCTTCCAAAAGGATTTCGACAACTGAAACTTTCTAACATTAATATGGCTGGTATGGGCTCTGCCATGATCAAAGGTATCATGAAAAAGAAGAAAGTTCCATCTTTGGAAGAATTGTTAAAAATTGCCGAAGATTTGGAAATTCAGATATCAATTTGTGAGATGTCGATGGACTTGATGGGAATGAAAAAAGAAGAGATGATTGACTATAAATACCTACGCTACTGTGGTGTAGCTACTTGTTTAAAAGATGCTGGAGAAAGTTATTCCACTCTCTTTATTTAATTTTGAAGCACTTATCCTCGAAAAAAAATTACTATCTAGCATTAAATATAAACTATAAATATATTATTATCATTCAATATACTAAAAAATTTAAACTTGACGTGAAATATGAGCTTTTTATCTTTCAGTTTAATTTAAATGCAAAAGGGAAAAAATAAAGAATGATAGAAGTTATTAGAGAGAAATGTGTTGGCTGTGAGTTGTGTTTGAAAGCATGTGCTTATGATGCCATAGAAATAAGTGATAAGATCGCTGAGATCAACATGGATAAATGTACTTTATGCGGTGCCTGTGTAAGTGCCTGTACATTTGATGCTATTATTATTCGTAAATTTGGGCAGAAAGCAATAGATAGAAGTCAGTACAATGGTGTGTGGGTTTTTGCTGAACAAAAAAATGGTGAAATTGCGCACGTTGCACATGAGCTTCTTGGTAAAGGAAAAGAACTGGCTAAACAGTGTGAGACTGAACTTGTTGCTGTGCTTCTTGGCCATGAAATTAAAGAACTTTCACAAGAACTATTTGCGTTTGGAGCTGATAAAGTAATTCTGGTAGATGATCCACGTTTGAAAGATTTTTTAGATCTACCATATTCTAAAGCACTTACCGATTTAGTAAAAAAATATAACCCGGAAATTATTCTTTCTGGAGCTTCTGTGATGGAAAGGTCGTTCATCCCGAGAGTTGCAGTGGAGTTGCATACAGGTCTCACAGCCGATTGTACAGGTTTAGAAATAGATCCTGAAAATGGTGGTTTATTACAAACTCGACCTGCTTTTGGTGGAAATATAATGGCTACAATTGTTACACCCAATCATCTTCCTCAAATGGCTACTGTTCGTCACAAAGTAATGGATGCAATAGAAAGAGATGATACGCGAACAGGTAAAGTAATTGAAGAATCAATTGATTTTTCTAACCTGAAAGATGATTCCAAATTTTTGAAATTTGTGCATGATGATACACAAACAGTAAATCTTACCGATGCAAATTATGTAATTTCCGGTGGACGTGGACTTAAGAATAAAGAGAATTTTGCCTTGATCGAAGAACTGGCAAAAAGTCTGGATGGTGCTGTAGCTGCTTCTCGTGCTGCAGTTGATTCTGAGTGGGTTGCTTACCCTCACCAGGTTGGACAGACAGGTAAAACAATAAAACCGACTGTTTATATCGCAGTTGGTATATCCGGTGCACTCCAGCACCTGGCAGGCATGCAGTCTGCAGATTATATTATCGCAATTAACAAAGATCCGGACGCTCCTATCTTTAAAGTAGCAGACATGGGACTTGTTGGGGATCTATTTGAGGTTGTACCGCAATTAATAAAGAAGTTAAAGTAGGGTATTATGAAGATAAATGTTAGTTCTTGTGTTTATAATCCGGACAAAGTAACTTACGATCAACCTGTAAGTATCGCCAGTCCTTTGCTAAAAGAAAATAGTCGCGATTTGAATTGTAAAGATCTAATTGCCTATCCTCCCTTTATCAACAGCCATGATCACCTCATCAGCAACTGGCATCCTAAAGCAAGTGAAAGCCAGCCCTACAAAAATGTAAATTTGTGGGTAGAGGGAATGAAAGCTACACCATCTTTTATGGAACGAAATAAAGTATGGATAAATGATGGCTCTTTTGATCTTACGATAGGAACAGCTCCACTAATAATCAAACTAGGCATCTTTAAGAATATGTTTTCTGGTTGTGCAGTTGTCCAAGACCATATCCGCAAACAGAAACCAGAATATTATCAGGGAAATCCAATTACAATTTTAGAAGATTATACTCAGTGCCATTCGGTATCAATGGGAAACTGGTGGGGTGGAAAAACAGCTGTGGAAGAATGGTATGATGCACACGGTAAAATGCCATTCGTAATACATCTAGCAGAAGGTACCGATGATGCTGCCAGAACATGTTTTCCAAAAGTCGTACGTATGAACCTTCTACAACCCAATACTTTGCTGATACATGCTATTGCTTTAAATAAAACTGACCTTAAACGATGTGCCGATGAAGGAACATCTATCTGCTGGTGCCCGGAATCGAATTTATTCCTTATTGGTGAGACTTTAGATATCTACACCTGTATGGAACTTGGAGCTAATGTTGTTATTGGAACAGATTCACCTATGTCGGGCAGCATTAATATGCTGGCGGAATTGAAGTTTGCTCATGAGCATTTTCCAGATATTCCCATGAACGAAATGTTCAGAATGATAACCACAAATGCAGCAAAAGCTCTTTTCCTGCCGGAAGGGACTGCTACTCTTGGCAAAGATAATCAGGATATTTTATTGATTAAAAAATATTCTGATTATCCATTTGACAATCTCTTAAAATTAAATATTAATGATATACAATTCTTTATGCATAAAGGTATTCCGGTTTGTGGTGAATCCAGTTTCTTAGATCATTTTGAAATCGATAGAGATAATTATTATTTCTTCGATACAAATTCTGAACATAGATTTGCCTTTGGACGTCCTGACAAAGTAATAGCTCAAATTGATGATCTGTTAGGATACCATAAGGATTTTCCATTCTTACCATTTTAAATAGTAATCTAACATAGGAACCCAAGCTGAAATTAACAGAGATTTTCTGTAGTATTCAAGGTGAATCTACTTATTCAGGCCTTCCCTGTATTTTCATACGTTTAGCTGGCTGTAATCTTCGCTGCAGATATTGTGATACAACCTATAGTTACGAATCAAATTGTGAAAGAACTGCTGATGAAATTATCTCTGAAATTAAAAAATACAATCCAATTAAGTTAGTTGAAATAACTGGTGGTGAGCCACTTTTACAGGATGAAGTTCATATCCTTTTTAAAAAGTTAAAAGATAAAAGCTATAAGGTATTGCTTGAAACAAATGGTTCGATCTCACTACAAAACGTACCAAAAGAAATTGTGAAGATCGTTGATGTAAAAACTCCTGATAGTGAATGTGAAGACAGTTTCTTAATGGAAAATCTAAATTTTATTGATCCTGAAAAAGATGAGATCAAATTTGTACTTTGTTGTAGAAACGACTATGAATGGTCGAAAGATTTTATTAAGAGGCACCACTTGGAAAGTTATAAATTGTTATTCTCTGCGGTTACAGAAAATCTTGATGTTAAAGATCTAGCTGAATGGATCATTGAAGATAAATTACCAGTAAGATTGCAACTGCAGCTGCATAAATATATTTGGGATAAAGACGAAAAAGGTGTTTAATCTAAAAGCTATTATTCCTCACATTGTAATTTCTTTATTTTACTAGCATTCTCCATTTCATTCAAATAATTTTCGAGATCATCTTTTAAACACTCTTCAATTCTGATTTGTAATGTTACATCAATAGCGTAATCAATATTTAGTATTTCTGCATTCATGCTATTAACTTTATGTTTCAGGATTTCTGCAAAGTCATATCCTGTAGAAATCTTGAAGTTCTCGTATTTAACTATTTTTTTTAGAGAGAATTCTTGAATTGCACCTTCCACACTTTCGCCATATGCTTCGATCAAACCACGAATTCCCAGTTTTACACCACCAAAATATCGCGTAACAACTGCAACAACATTGGTCATTTTATGTCTTTTTAAAGCATTTAACATGGGTTTACCGGCTGTACTACCTGGTTCCCCAGCATCGGAACTGTGAAAGGTTTGGCCCGTTTCTCCTACGATATAAGCCCAGCAATTGTGATTTGCAGTTTTGTGTTCTACAGATATTTTAGAAATAAATTGTTTTGCCTCCTGCATCGTTTCCGTATAATGTAAATGTGCGATAAAAGTAGATCGCTTGATCTTGATCTCTATATGTCTGTCTTCATTTATTGAAAAAAAATAGTCCATAATTCTCTAACTTTAAAAAAAAATTGCTTTTTCGCTAAACCTTTCCAAAGGCACTTCGACCGTTTGAAAGGTTATAGCTATAACGCATCACAAATCATCAATTTTCAATCTTCACTTTTTTAATATTCCAGCAAATCTCTCAATTGCTCAACATCCATTTTCTTTATTACACTTTGCCCTTTTTCGATTATGTTTTCAAACATTTCTCTTTTGCTTTGCTGCAGAGTGAGGATCTTTTCCTCAATAGTACCTTTAGTTATGATCTTATAAACCATTACTTTCTTAGTTTGCCCTATACGGTGTGCTCGGTCAATTGCCTGGTTTTCTCCCATCGGATTCCACCAGGGATCAACCATTATCACGGTATCAGCAGCTGTTAGATTCAATCCATAACCGCCTGTCTTTAAACTTATCAAGAACGTTCTTATGTTGTTATTATTATTAAAATTATCAATTACCTTCTGACGGTTTTTGGTCGATCCATCCATATATTCAAAAGTTATCTTCTCTTTTTGGAACATCTCTCTAATCACCTGCAGCATTTTCACAAATTGGCTGAAAATTAGTAATTTCTTTCCGTTCTCTACAGCGTCGATTACGATTTCTCTGATCAATTCCAGTTTCCCGGATAATTCTGTATCATGTTTAATATTCTCGTCGATCATGTAGGGATGATCACAAATCTGTCTGAGCTTGGTTAAAGCTGCAAGTATATGAATATATCCGGAGCCAATATCACCATCTTCTTTCATAAATCTCTGCTTCACATTTTCCAGAATTTGCAGATACATTTTTTCCTGGATCGTGGTTAGTTTGCAATAGGCCAGCTGAACTTGTTTATCTGGTAGTTCGATAAGAACCTGGCTTTTCTTACGTCGTAAAATAAAGGGTGATACCAGCATTTTCAATTTGTCATGTGCCTCTTTTTGTTTTTCATTAGAGATATTGTATGCACCCTTAAATGTTCTTAATGAAGGTAAATATCCCGGCATTAGAAAATCTACTATTGACCAAAGCTCTGTGGGATAATTCTCTATTGGAGTTCCCGAAAGTGCCATGCGATTCCGGCCTTTCAGTTTTTTTACAGCTTTCGTTCGGAGAGCTGTGGCATTTTTTATATGCTGAGCTTCATCTAAAATTATATAGTCAAAATCTATTTCAGACAAAGCATCTATATCATTTTGAATAATGGAGTATGATGCAAAAAGTATGTTTACATTTAGATTTTTTAATATATACTTTCGTTCTTTCCGATTGCCTTCATACAATACATAAGAAAGACTCTTATTAAATTTTTCAATCTCTGCAGCCCAATTGAATAACAAGGTTTTAGGACATATAACAATTGATCTGGAATCTGCCGGTAAACTGGATATTACAGAAATTGCCTGCACGGTTTTTCCCAATCCCATATCATCTGCCAATATGCCGGAAAGGTTATAATTTTCCAACATTTTTAACCAGTGGAATCCGGCTTTCTGGTAGCTTCTCATCACTGGATCTAAGAAGCCCGGTAACGGTTCCCGATCTTCTAACCGTCTTTTAAGGATAGCTTCGAACATTGCATCCAGATATCCATCTCCAATTATGCTGATACCCTTATTAACTGTGTTCAATTGATAAACGTATGGAATGTTGTAGATGGCTAGTTTGTATCCTTCATCAGGAAGTTTCTCACTTTTTTTCAAGATCTCTTCCATTGTAAGGAAAGCTTCTTTATTTTCAAAATAAATGAGCCTGCCATCTTCTAACTGCATGAACTTTTCTTTGGTCTGAAAGAAATTCTTCAACTCTACATGCGTAAAACTGATATCTTTATAATCATACTTCACATCGTATTGGAACCAGTTTATATTTCCTGTTTTTTGAGTTTTGATAATTGGTTTTAAAACAACTTTATAAACAAATTCTTTCTTAAGTTCATCAGAAAGAATTATATTCCAGGAAGGATCTGCATGTTCAAAAACAACCTGTTTCAAGGTCTGAATGTTCTCTTCACCTTCAAAAATGAGAAGTGAATTTTCCTCTAGTTTAGCAGCTGATGATTCAGGAAGTTTTGCTACAAAATCAAATATCTGATATTTGCTTTGAGGTGGGATATAGAACCAGGTCATCTGGTCATTCTGGTCGTATCTCACCAATTCCACAGGAAAACGGACAGCTGCCATAGGAATAAATATATCTTCTGCATACTGCAGAGAACCTTTTACTATTATCCGTCCATCCTCTTTATATAAATCGAAAACAATAGTTGGTGTATTGTGGTAAACTTCGGGTATTTCTATACCTTCTTCAAAATCTAGATAACATTTCATCAGACCCAGTTGCCTTGCTACAACTGATGAAAGATATACAAGGTCATTTGCTTCGATTTGGTAACCATTGCTAAAGATCTGTTCGGCAATATTCTCAGAAAAAGGTAGATTGATCGTATAGACAACATTCTTTTTAAAGATGTAGGTGGTGCTGCTTACGAAAACAGCCGAAAGCTGTTCAGCACTAGATGTAGAAAGCAGAAATTTGCTATTATTCAGTTTCACAACTTGGAAGTTTATCCTGAATTCGTCTTCAGAAAACTGCAGCCTGTCCCCTGTTTCTTTAATAAATATCCTATTTTGCAAACTCCGCATTACAGATAAAAGTTTTACAAATTTTTCTTTATAAATTGAAAAGAAAGCACCTTTCCTGCTAAATGAGCATTTGTTCTGCTGCAGCAGTTTAAATAATTCTTTTTCACTGTCAGAGAGTGCTAGTATCTGTTTTTCTGCTTGCGGTACCATAGCCAGATCTTCTTCTTTTACAATTTGATCTGCGCATAAAATTGAAATTAACCTGATCTGTAATGGACTGTAACTTTTTAAATAAAATCGTATTTTATCGGTATTATTATCAAAAACATCTCCGACCTCAATTTTGGCATTTAGCACAATTCGCTGCCAGTATTCATTATATTCTAAAAGTCGAGTATGGTAAGTTTGTACAACTTCCTGTTCCAGCATTTCGGTAGAAAGATAGTTGTAGGCATATGAAAGTATCGACAAATAGTGCTTACAATCGTCGGCTTTGCACTCAGAACAAAAATGTTTCGTGATCTTCCGTTTTTTCTTATTGTAGACTATCTCTACTTTTGCCGGGAATACGTTTAATTTCTTCGTTATAGATTCAAACTTGAAAATAATGTCTTTTTTTTCATCCAGGTATTTTTTGAATTCCAAGTCTCGATACTGTAATTTAAGTACAGTACTTTTGAAATACCAGGAATTGGAATGCTCATGATATTCCGTTCCAAACAGTCTTGCCAAACTTTCCTCCGTTTGAAGCATAATTTTTAAAATTTGAATTCTAATTTTATTAAAATTAAATAGCTGCAATGATGTAGAGAGCTATCTTAGAGTCAAGTTATAAAATTAAAGTCGGAACTTTTCGGCTTCTAAATAAACTATGCTTGACACCATGCAAATGAAAATAGATTTTCTTTTAGGAAAAAAATATTTGGGAGGATATATGAAAGTAAGATTGGTAGTAATTTCAATACTTATTATTTTTGCTGCTATGCTGCAAGCACAAACCGGAAAGATTGCGGGAAAAATAAGCAATGCAGAAACCGGTGATGCCATCGAAGGAGTCTCAGTTTTTCTGGAGGATTCTCAAACTGGAACCTATTCAAAAGTAAATGGAACATATCAAATGCTGAATGTTGCTGCTGGAGAACATACTGTTCATGTGCGCTTTATGGGTTACGAGCAGATGGAATCTAAGGCTATTGTAAAATCGAATGAAACAGTAGTGGTAAATTTTCAGCTTAAGCGTAGTGCTGTAGAGATTGAAGGATTATCTGTAACAGCAAATAGAGCTATTGCTCGAGAAACTCCTGTTTCCTTTACCGACATAAGTGAAGAAATAATAAAAGAAAAATATACCACCGGTGACATGCCGCAAATGCTGGATGACATCCCTGGTTTATTTGCTACAACATCAGGAATGGGAGAAGCAGAAATCACCATGCGTGGTTTTGATGCTCAAAAAATCCAGATCTTGATAAATGGAATTCCCGTGAATGACCCGGAAAGTCAGGTTGTTTATTGGAGCAACTGGACAGGACTTTCATCTAATGTGAAGTCAGTACAGGTTCAACGTGGAGCTGGAGCTTCCTTGTATGGTTCTGGCGCTTTCGGAGGTTCAGTAAATATTGAGACAATGGGATCAGCTAATGAATCTGAATTTACCATCCGAAATTCTACAGGATACTATACTACAGATGGCAAATCTGCCACAGAACTTGGTGAGATGAAAGATTACACACCTATAAATTATAATGCATCAATCAAATACAGTTCTGGTAAACTTTTTAATGATAAGTTCAAATTTGATGTTTCTGTTGAACGCAAGGCAGGAAATTATTACGTTCGTGGTACAGAATATGATGGCTGGTCTTACGGTTTGGAATTAGAAAATAAATTATCCAACCATGTGATTAACACCAGTTTTATCTATGCACCTCAAAAGCATAACCAGGCTCGTTCTACCTATGATCCTGAATTAGGAAAAATACTGGGTCGTGAATTCAATTTCACTAATCATAAATGGCAGGAGAATAAATATCTTAAACCTCAGTTATCTATTCGGGATCGATGGTCTTTCTCTCCAAATTCCTACTTAATGACAAATCTATTTCTTACATCAGGTAAAGGTGGAGGTAGTTATGCTAATAATATAATTTTTGATGCAAGCAGCGGGGCGTTATTGAATAAAGAGCGTCGGACTGAAAAAAAAGAACGACAGATGTTTGGAAAATATGCTTATCTTGTGTATAAGGAAACTGGATATTTAATCGAAGGTTTAGAAATTGATGAAACAACTGGCTACGGCAACTTTACATGGGCTGGGGATGATGAAGCCATATATGTAGGCACAAACACTTTTGATGGTGATCAGTATCATACAAGCAAAAAGACAAGCTACAATAATCACAATCAAATTGGCTTAAATTCTTATTTTGAAAAAGACGTTACTGACAATATAAATGTAATAATTGGTGGAGAAGGCCGTTTATGGAATGCAGATCATTACAAGGAAGGTTCTGATTTGATATATTTCAATCCCGAAGATCCTGATTCTGTGAGCACTCTAGGCACATATATGCGTGATTATGATTATTCATCTTTAGTTATGAATACATCTGGATTTGCTCGTGCAAAAATTAATATCCCATTCGACTCTGTTATCCAGAATATCAACCTGATGTTAGATGGACAATATGCAATATATCATTCTGAAGTTGAAGAAAACCTGATAAAATTCTATGATCCGATTGCAGACAAATATATTAATGAAGGTTATTATATTTCAAAGACTGATTCAATTGATGTAACTGTCTATGATGCAAATGGTGATTCAACTGAAGTAAGAGTACTTAAGTTTGAAGATGACGATTATAAGCGCACATTTGATTTCTTCTCGCCAAAATTTGGAATTAATGTTAACATTAATGATTATTGGAATGTACTGGCAAATTATTCAATTGTATATAAAGAACCTAGAGTAACCGATTGGTATGATAGAGACATTGGAAGTAATCAAATGGGTGGACCTGGTGTAAAACAAGCAGATGCATATGGAAATATACTTTACGACATAGTGCCTGAAAAAGGACAAACAATAGAAGGTGGTTTTGGTTTTAAGAAAAATAACATTAAGATTGATGCTACTTATTACCACACTAAATATACAGATAAAATCGAACGAGCAGATATAGGACCAGTTGGTCAAACAAAAACCGCTACCTTGAACGTAGGAGAAGCTCTCCATCAAGGTGTTGAATTCTCTGTTCAAGGTGATTTCGGGTATTTCGACTATAATGCCTCTACTACTTTCTCTAGAAATCGCTGGGAAGATTTGAATGATAATTATCAGGAGATTTTTTTTGAGAAAGCGGAAGACGTGGAAGGAAAAGTAGTACCTTATTCACCCGAAAAAATGGCTTCTGGTGGCGTAGGCTACACGTTCCAGGAAATGCCCTTAAACGGAAGCCTGAGAATAGGTCTGAGTTGTAAATGGACAGATGATTATTATACAACCTATGATAATTTATATTGTAAGCAACTGTACTTTTTTGATGCTGACAGTAATTTTGTGTCAATTGGAGAACATAAATATGTCGAAAATCTAGATGGAACCGGTGGTTTTAGTTACAATGAAGAAGCTGATGAGTATGTCACAAGCAATAATCAAGGTGATTGGGACAGAGAATGGATTATGCGTAGTTCCAAGCTTCCAGCCTTTTTCGAACTGAATGGATCACTTTCTTATAAATTTAACATTGGAGATCATGAAGCTGCTGTGAAGCTGAATGTGAATAATATCATGAATAAAGATGATAATTATTCAAAAGCTTATATTATCAAAGCTTATGGCATGAAGATTAAGCAGGCTGATGGAAGTTTTATTGAGCCAACATTCGGTGAAGGTGCTAACACCGGAACTGGAACTGATAATACTTACTATCCTTACCTCAGCCCATCCCCGCTTCTCAATATTTTTTTAACTCTAGAGTATAAGTTCTAAATCAAAAATCATACACAAAAAAAGGGGAAGCGAATTTCGCTTCCCCTTTTAAATGTAAGTCTATTTATATCGACCAACCATCTTTAGTTTCTTCAGCAGGTTGTTTCTCATTGTTAGTTTTCTTCTCAGTTTTTTTTTCAGCTTTCTTCTCGGATTTCTCTTCAACTATTTCTTCAGGTTCATCAGTTTTTTCTATTATCAATACTTCAAGAAATTTAGGGCAAATCGTAGGATAGAAATCTGTAACATATTCCCGAATTGCTTTTTCAAGTTCTTCCTTTTTCTTTAGAAAAGATTTGCTGAATTCTGTTGTTAATGTAATTTTATTAAGGGTTAACTGAATGCTAACAGATGGTTTTTCTCCATAGACATTTTCTAAATATTGAGGTAGAACTTTATCGAGATCTATAGTCGCTTTTATAATCCTGAATATTTTATACCCTAGATATCCAATAGCAGAAAAAATTGCCAAAGTTATAAGCTTTTTAAAGAATTTCATCATAGATCCTCCTCAATATATTGAATGGTTATTTGATTAAGATTACCTTTTTAATGCTGGTAAAATCGATGTTGTTGCCTTCTGCATACATAAAATAGATACCACTGGAAACAGGTTGATTCTGGTCGTCTTTACCATTCCAGAGTATGCGATGTTCTCCTGCAGAGAATTCTTCGTTTACAAGTGTTCTTACTTTTTCACCCTTAATATTATAAACTGAGAGTTCAAGATTGCAATCCTGTGCAAGATTAAAATAGGCTGTTGTTTCAGGATTAAAGGGATTTGGATAACAGCCGGTGAATTCGGAAACAGATGAGATAGTATTATTAAGAGCATCTGCTACTTCAATAAGGTCTTCTGGAAATCTTGGATTGATGCCGTATTCATCCCAACTGTAATCTAAACAGCCACGGATTATATCCCATGTCATTCCAGTAGTTATTACTATCGGAGGAGTTACTGTATCTAAATAAAAGAAACCATCATCCACCTGGCATTCTCCCGAACCATCATCGATAAACCACTGACCAAATTCGTCTTGAGCTTCTGTAACTTCTACATTTGTTACTTCTACCAGGCAGCCTTCATAAGGTTCTGCTTGCTCTGGAACAACCAGATTTAACGTAGAAACAACAGATGGAGCAGGTACAGGATTACCTGAACTTAAAATAGTGATAGAACAATATCCTAATTCTGTCAAACCATTGTATTCCGTTACAGTTCCGGTAACTTCCACTTCATCACCTAAAACCGGACCAACTGTATAGTCATAAATATAAATGCCATGCCAGGCTCCGCCTTCCGGATCAGATAAGTAGAATTTGAGATCATCGTTATAATTTGTACCTGTAACAATTCCTGTCACAGTTACTTCCTGGCCATCCAATGGTGATGGATACGTACCATCGGGACCTGCATTGGTTGTGTACTGAATGTCGTAGATCGTTGTTGCAAAAACTGAAACAACAATTAAACTAAAAATCAAAACTAATAAACTTCTTTTCATATATACCTCCGTTTTATTTTATTTGCATGTCAATAAATCTGTCTATACTATATATATGTCAAGTTCTTTATTATATATGAAAATCAATAATTTATAGACATATATAGTGATTATGAAAAACCTTGACATGCAGAATCATATATTGAATTTTGCCTTATATCTTGAAAAGACTTCAAGGAATTACTGCAGAAAGGAGCAATAATGGAAAAAGAAGAAATAAACCTATTTAAATCGAATTTAGTTCAATTAAAGAAAATGGCCAAAGAGCTGGAAATACCTGATATTGCAAGTCTCAAGAAGAATGACCTTTTGCATTTAATCTTCGAAATGCAGGCAACCCAAGAGGGTCTTGCTTTTGTCTCTGGTTGTTTAGAAATAGTAGATGATGGTTATGGCTTTCTACGATTCAAAAAGAATAATTATACACATGGTAGAAATGATATTTATGTATCCACTTCCCAGATAAAACGTTTTGGATTAAAAAAAGGTCATATGGTTTCCGGACCTGCCAGAGCACCAAAAGAAGAAGAAAAATATTTTGCGCTCATCCGGGTTGATTCTATTAATTACAATGACCCAGAACTCGTTCGAGAAGTTCGTTATTTTGATAAACTTACACCTTATTATCCCGAAGAAAGATTGGATTTGGAAACTGACTCACAATTGATTTCAACAAGGGTAGTAAACCTTTTTACACCAATTGGTAAAGGACAGCGTGGTTTGATCGTTGCTGCACCTAGAACAGGTAAAACTGTATTAATGCAGAATATTGCCAATGCTATTCTTACTAATCATAAAGATGTGTATCTTATTGTATTACTTGTAGATGAACGACCGGAAGAAGTTACTGAAATGAGAAAAATCCTTATCCCGGAAAATTCTGAAGTTGTTAGTTCAACCTTTGATGAACAACCTCGTAATCACATTCAGGTTGCAGAAATGACAATTGAAAAAGCTCGCCGTATGGTAGAACTTGGTAAAGATGTTGTTATCATGCTGGATAGTATCACACGTTTGGCTCGTGCTTACAATATGGCTCAGCCATCTAGTGGACGTGTACTTTCCGGTGGTTTGGATGCTGGTTCTCTGCACCGTCCCAAGAAATTTTTTGGTGCTGCAAGAAATACACTGGAACAAGGAAGTCTTACAATTATTGCCACAGCTTTGGTAGATACTGGCAGCAGAATGGATCAGGTTATCTTTGAAGAATTTAAAGGTACCGGCAATATGGAACTTGTTCTTGATCGCTCTATTAGTGATTTGCGTATGTATCCTGCGGTTGATCTTGTAAAATCAGGAACTCGTAGAGAAGAATTATTGCTCACAACTGAAGAAGTTCAAAGAATGTTCGTATTGCGTCAATTCTTAAAAGGTATGAGTCCTCTTAAGGGAATTGAGATGTTGAAAACAAAAATGCAGGCAACCAAAAGTAATGCAGAATTGTTGAGGGTTATGAGCCGTTAATGATGATGCCAACATCTTGTAGAGGTCTACAATCATGGAACTCTTAGCTCCGGGTGGTGATCTAAACAAAATAAAATATGCAGTAATTTATGGAGCGGATGCAGTTTATGCTGCAGGAAAAAGTTTCGGATTAAGAGCAAAAAGCACAAATCTATCAAATGAAGAATTAGTTAAAGCTACTGAATTCTGTCACTCACATAAACGTAAACTATACATTACTGTTAACATCTTTGCGCATAATGAAGATGCTAATAAATTACCTGAATATTTAGAATTCCTACAATCCATCAAAGTTGATGCACTAATCTTATCGGATCCTGCAGTATTCTCTTTAGCTAGAGAATTTGCACCTGAAATACCAATTCATATTAGCACACAAGCCAATGTAACTTCCTGGAAGGCAGCTGAATTCTGGATGAATCTTGGAGCTAAGCGAATAATCCTGGCCAGAGAATTAACAATATCAGAGATCGCAGAAATCAGAAAAAAAGTTCCCGAAATTGAATTGGAAATGTTCGTACACGGAGCAATGTGTATGTCGTATTCCGGACGTTGTCTTTTAAGCTCATTTCTCAACGCACGAAGTGCGAACCAGGGACAATGCACGCAACCTTGCCGATGGGAATATCAATTAACCGAAAAATCTCGTCCTGGTGAATCTTTTGAAATCTCAGAAGATGAACGCGGAACATACATTATGAACTCCAAAGACCTTTGTTTGATCAGAAGACTTGAAGAGATCGAAGAAGCCGGACTTACCAGCATCAAGATTGAAGGACGCATGAAGAGTTTATATTATGTAGCAAATGCAGTGAGAATTTATAAAGAAGGACTGAGAAACATCAAGAATAACCAAAACCTGCAGCCTGAATTGATAGATGAATTGGACAAGATCAGTCATCGTCATTATTCGGAAGCTTTTTTCGATAGATTTGATTCTGCTGCAACACAATTTCATGGTTCATCAGCTTATATTCGAAATTATCAATTCATTGGTGAGATCAAGTCTAATAGTGGAAAAATTGCTGAAGTTGCTATTCGAGCAAAATTCCAAATTGGTGAGAAAATCGAGTTCATCTTCCCAGATCGCAAAGATGATTTCAGCTGGCAAGTAGACAGTATCTGCGATGAAGAAAATAACCCGATTTCATTTACTAAACCAAATACAACAATTAAAATTACACTTCCCAAGAATATTCCAGATTACGGAATCGTAAGAATTAAACTATGAAATTAAAATTAATCTTTTTACTTTTTTTAATTCCAATTATCCTAAAAGCAGGAACAGACCTAGAAAAAAAATATCTGCAAGCCAAAAATAGCATTAATAAAAATGAGTATCAAACTATTTTTGAAGATCTTGCTAACAAACATAAAGATAGCCATTTTGGCCAGTTATCTATGGAAGAACTGGCTAAAATACACATATTAAATCGTGATTATGACAAAGCAATTTCGTATTTAAAAAAAATTCATCTAAAAGAAATTGAAGATAAACAATACTGGTTGGCAAGAACCTATTTAAAAGTTGGTAAATACAAGGAAGCTATTGTTTCATCTCAAATCTATATCGCCAGTTCCGAAAATGCAGAAAACATTGAAACAAGTTATTTTATCATTGCCGATGCTTATATTCAGCAAAGAAAATTCCAGAAAGCATTAAGTACCCTTGAAAGTTTGAGAACTTCCAAATACATTAATAATCAAATTCCACTTTTGCATTTTAAAAGAGGAAATTGTTTTGAGTTGATGGAGAAATATGAGGATGCCATCCTGTGCTACAGGAAATTGAAAATGGATTTTCCATATCACCAGTTCAGCTATCTGGCAGAAGATTATATCTACAATTTAAAAAATAATAAAGCAATTAACATAGACCTCTCCAAATTAAATTCTCATCGACTGGAAGAGCCTAAAGTTGAGACTAAAGCAGCAACAGGAGAGGATTTAAAAATTTACTTGCAGGTTGGAGCTTTTAGTTCAAAAGAGAACGCTGAGAATTTAGGCAAGAAAGTAAAAAAAATTGGTTATAATTATAAAGTCTTTCCCAAGATAAAAAATAGTAAACAGCTTTATATAGTTGCAGCAGGCTCTTTTGATAATGACAAAAAACTTAAGAAAGCAATGCAAAAACTGGAAAAGAATGGCATGAAATCTTTTCTTATTAAACGATATGATTGATCTGGTATGAGTAAAAAATCTAAGTTAACACCAATGCTTAAGCAGTTCATGGAAATTAAGGATCAACATCCGGATAAACTGCTGTTGTTCAGGATGGGAGATTTCTATGAAACTTTTTTTGAAGATGCCAAAATTGCTTCAAAAGTTTTGGGAATTACTCTAACAGCCAGAAACAAAAAAGCTGATGACCCTATACCATTAGCTGGTTTTCCTTACCACGCTTTGGATAACTATCTCGATAAACTGGTAAAACAGGGTTTGAAAGTAGTTATTTGTGAACAGACCGAAGACCCCAAAAAAGCGATAGGTCTGGTGAAACGTGGAATCGTGGATATCATTACACCGGGTTCAATAATTGACGGTAAATTAATAGAAAACTCTGATTTTAATTTTTTAGCTGCTATTAAATGGCCGCAGGAAAATAATAAAATCGGGCTTTCATTGATAGATGTATCGACCGGTGATTTTATGTTCACCGAGTTGAATTCCTTTCAATTGAAGAATGAACTTCTAAGATTAAAGCCTGTAGAAATACTGATCGAGGATAAAGAAGTTGAACTAAAGGTATTACAATTCAAACTGGAATATTCATCTACCATTACCATTTTTGACAGTTGGAACTTTGAATCTGATGAAGCTGATAGAGTTTTAAAAAAACATTTTACAACCACTACGTTAGAAGGTTTCGGAGCAAAAAATAAACCAATAGGAAGAGCAGCTGCAGGTGCAGCTTTATCATATATAAAATCTTTAAAAAATGATACATTAAAGCATATTAGTAATCTCAGATTTTATTCGCTGGATAATTTTATGCAGCTGGATGAAACAACACGCCGTAATCTTGAGTTAATGCGATCTATGCGCTACGGAGACAGCTATGGAAGTCTTTACTCAATTATTAATAAAACTACCACTCCCATGGGTGCACGAAAGCTTACTGGATGGTTGCTGAATCCTTTGTTGAATGTTGATAAAATCAAGGAAAGATTAGACTCTGTATCTATTCTAAAAGATGAATTTTCCTACACATCCGATCTGCGAGCAATCCTGCAGAATATTGGAGACCTTAGCAGGATTATCAGCAAAATTGGAACTCAAAGAGTAAATCCAAGAGAGGTTATTGCTCTTAGAAATTATCTTGAAACAGCTCCACTTGTGGCTGGATTGCTGGAAGAATTTGATGATAAAATTCTTACAAATCTTCATAATTCAATTTCTGACTATTCAAAAATCATTGATTTGATTGATACCACAATTGTTGATGAACCTCCGATACAAATTACTGACGGAAACCTGATAAACAATGGTTTTGACAAAGAATTAGATGAGTTAAGAGAGATCAGCAAAAGCGGCAAAGGTTGGATAGCGCGACTAGAAGAAGAAGAGCGTAAGCTAACTGGGATCTCTTCTCTAAAAGTTAGCTATAATCGAGTTTTCGGATATTACATCGAGATAACAAAAACACATAAAGATAAAGTACCGGAGCATTATATTCGCAAGCAAACTCTGGTAAATGCAGAACGGTACATCAGCCCTCAATTAAAAGAATATGAAGCTAAAGTTCTAGGGGCTGAAGAACGAATAAAGAGCTTAGAATATGAGCTATTCACTCAACTTCGTTTACAGCTTTTTGAAGAAGTAGAGTTGATACAGAAATATGTAGAAGTTATTTCTACAATCGATGTCCTAAGCAATTTTGCATATATTGCTTATCATTATAATTATAAGCGGCCGGAATTCAACGATCAGGGAATTGTTGATGTTGTAAACAGCCGTCATCCGGTGATTGAACAACTTTTAGAAAATGAAGAATTCATTCCAAACGATATTAACTTGAATGATACTGATAATTTAATTTCTTTAATTACCGGCCCAAACATGGCAGGTAAATCTACATATTTAAGACAAGTAGGACTCTTGGCAATAATGGCTCAAATGGGAAGTTTCATTCCGGCAGATTCTGCTGAACTTCCAGTATTTGATAAAGTATTCACACGGGTTGGAGCTTCTGACAACCTGGCTATGGGACAAAGTACCTTCTTGGTAGAAATGATTGAAACTGCTAATATTCTTAATTCCGCAACTCCAAAGTCATTAATAATTTTAGATGAAATTGGCCGTGGAACCAGTACTTTTGATGGATTAAGTTTGGCGTGGTCGATTGTAGAATACATTCATAATAACAAGAAAATTGCTGCAAAAACATTATTTGCAACCCATTATCATGAGCTCACAGAACTGGAAAATGTGCTGGAAAAAGTTAAGAATTTCAATATCATCGTTAGAGAGTGGAATGACGAGATCATCTTCCTGAGAAAAATTGAACGTGGCTGTGCAGATCAAAGTTATGGAATCCAAGTCGCTCGATTAGCCGGTGTACCCGGCAAAGTTATCAAGCGAGCCAAACAGATCTTACAAAACTTGGAAGAACATGAGTTGAGCGCTCAAGGGCTTTCTGCAACTGCCAGAAAACAAATTCTGAACTCCACATCTCAGCTCGATATTTTTGATGCTATCATTGAAAAATCTGACCAGAAAGACGAAATCCTGGCAGAGATCAAAAACGTGGATGTAGAAAATATTACACCGATCGAAGCAATAAAGATACTCTCAGAACTTCAAGAAAAACTATAAAGCATTTTTTTTTACAAGTATTCAAGGAAATAATTTTATGATAATAGTAAGTGCATGTCTAGCAGGAATTAAATGCCGTTATGATGGCAATGATAATTCAAATGAAAAAGTAATTGAAATGATAAAACAGGGAATTGCTATCCCAGCTTGTCCTGAACAACTTGGTGGTTTGCCAACTCCGCGAATTCCTGGTGAAATTTTAGGTAGTTGTGTTTGTTCAAAAGATGGTATCGATGTTACTGAGCAATTTTATAAAGGTGCTGCAGAAACATTGAAAATTGCTAAAATGCTGCATTGCAAAAAAGCGGTTCTTAAACAACGTTCCCCTTCATGCGGGTTTGGACTCATCTATGATGGATCTCATACTGGAAAAATAATTAAGGGAAATGGTATTATAACTGAATTACTTTTAAAAAACGGCATTAAAATATTATCTGAGGAAGAGTTATAAAAAAAGCCGGAACTTACGTAATGTTCCGGCAATATTTTTCTCAGGTAAAAATCAATATATTCTATTTACCTTTCTTTTTATGTCTGTTCTTACGAAGACGTTTCTTACGTTTGTGATTACTAATCTTGAATCTCTTTCTTTTTTTACCGCAGGGCATTAATCCTCCAAAAACTACTTGAGTAAATTCTTGTTGGCGCCGTCAACTTCGTCTTTAAAGGCTCTTGAAAATTTGAAAGTAGGAACAATACGCTTTGGTACTGTTACTTTTTCTTCAGTTTTAGGATTTCTTCCGATTCTTTCTTTACGTTCTTTAAGTTTAAAAGTACCAAATCCTCTAATTTCGATATGCTTGCCATCTTTCATTGAATCTTTAACAGCATCTAAAAATGCATCAACTGCAAGAGCTACATCTTTTCGAATAATTCCTGTTTCAGCTGAAACTAGTCTAACTAAATCTGCTTTTGTCATAACTTATATCTCCTTATTTATTTATCAACGCTACTTGTTTTTTTTTAGATGCAAATATCTGTCAAGCACTTTCTGTGTAACTTTTTGATAATTCACATCTTACACGTCATCTTGATTTTCTGATGATATCCTAGGATATAATGAAAATAGTCTATTTATAATATAATAATAACTAATTAATAAGATAATATTTATTGACATTGGAAATGAATGTTAATATTTGGATGAGTTTCAAATATACATAAATTAAAGGATTATTTGATGGAGAAAGTAAAATTTGGACTTATCGGATGTGGAAGAATTTCTGCTAAACACTTTGAAGCAATTGATCAGATTGAAGATGCGGAAATTATTGCTTGCACAGATATAATAAAAAAAAGAGCCTTGGAAGCTGCAGAAAAGTACAAAGTAAAATCTGTTTACAAAGACTATACAAAAATGTTGAAGTCAGAGGAATTAGATGCAGTTATTATTTGTACACCAAGTGGGTTGCATCCACGAATAGGTATTGATATCGCAAAACATGAAGTTAATGTTGTATCAGAAAAACCCATGGCAATCGATCTGAAATCAGCTGATGAGCTTGTGAGAGCTTGTGATGACAATCAGGTTGAACTTTTTGTAGTTAAACAAAATCGTCTGAATCCGGCAATTCAGCTATTAAAAAAAGCAATTGATAAAGGACGTTTTGGCAGAATGTTCAGTGCTAATGCAACTGTGAGATGGGCTCGTCCTCAGCAATATTATGATCTGGCAAAATGGCGTGGAACCTGGGAATTTGATGGTGGTGCTTTTATGAATCAGGCATCACATTATTTCGATTTGATCCAATGGTTGATGGGACCAGTGGATTCAGTCATGTCATTTACGGCAACTCTAAATCATTCAATTGAAACTGAAGATCAAGGAGCCGGACTGATTCGTTTTAGAAATGGTGCTATCGGCGTTGTTGAAGTTACAATGAACACGTTCCCAAAAAACTATGAAGGCTCAATTACTATTATGGGTGAGAATGGAACTGTTAAAATCGGTGGAGTTGCAGTGAACAAAGTTGAACACTGGGAATTCAAAGATTATGATGACGATGACAAACTCATTGAGTCAGCTGCTACAAATCCAACCAATATATATGGTTTTGGTCATCAGGGATTTCTACAGAATGTAACAGATTCTCTTCTAGGGAAAGACTCCCCACATACAGACGGACGTGATGGAAGAAAATCATTAGAATTGATATTAGCTATGTATGAATCAGCTAAATATGGTAAGAAGATTGCGCTTCCTCTTACATATTAAGCAAACCAATTAAAGGGGTTTTTAATTGTTAATACAAGAATATTTTAAGACACGAACAGATCTATTGGAAAATGCTCTAGATAGTTATCTTTCACCTGCAACTGAATATCCTCAAGAGCTGCATGAAGCGATGCGTTACAGCGTATTCAGCGGTGGAAAGAGATTACGCCCGATTCTTTTCTTCGGCACATATGAAATGCTAATTGGAAGAAAAAATATTAATCGATTAGATCGATTACTCCCTGCGGCTTGTGCACTGGAATTGGTTCATACGGCATCACTGATCCACGATGATCTACCCAGTGTAGACAATTCACATGAACGTAGAGGAATGCCAAGTAATCACGTTAAATTTGGTACACCAACAGCAATATTGGCTGGTGATGCACTTATTACAAAAGCCATTGAAATACTTACAGATCTTAAGAATAAGACTATTGCAATTCAATGTATTCGGATTATTACTAGAGCAATGTCCACAAGAGGAATGATCGGTGGACAGGCAGTTGATATCCTTTCAGCAAAAAAGAAGATCAACATAAATACTCTCCGTTATATTCATCTAAAAAAGACGGGAGCCTTATTGCAGGCAGCTGTCGAGATGGCTTGCGTGATACATGATGCAGAAGAAAATGTAACAATAACTCTAGGTAATTTTGCCTTAAATATTGGCCTTGCATATCAAATAGTTGACGATATCCTGGATGAAGTAGGTAGTTTTGAAGTTTTGGGAAAGGAACCGGGAGAGGATTCTAGAAACAATAAAGCTACATACCCGGCCTTGATCGGTTTGGAAAAGGCTAAGAAAACTGCTGAAAAACTATTGCGAGATTCTTATAATTTAATCAAGAATATGAAGAATAATGATGTATTAATTGAATATGTAAATATGATCAAGGACAGGTTACCCTAGGTTTATTTTAATGTCCTTTATTAAGATCATCAGGCCTTTTAACTGCCTTTTTGTAGCTTTGTCTGTACTTTTTGGTGCATATTTCAGTTCATTGCAATCTAATTCAATTGCAATAATTGCAGCTGCAATATCGGCCACCTTAATTGCTGCAGGTGGCTACGTCATTAACGATTTTTTCGATTTACGCATAGACGTGATTAATAAACCGAATCGCATTCTTCCCTCAGGAAAGATGTCACCAAAAACCGCTTATCTTTTTGCAGTATCTCTATTTTGGTTTGGAATTATCATCAGTTTTTTTACCCAGGATAAATACTGCATAGGCATAGCATTCATAAACAGTTTGGTATTGTTTTTGTATGCAAAAGAATTAAAGCAAAGTTGCTTAACCGGAAATCTTCTGGTAGCTTATGCTGCTGCCAGTACATTCATTTTCGGTGGATTCTCCAACAACAATGTTAAGAATAGTATAGTAATTGCCAGCTTTGCTTTCTGCTACACCCTAATTCGTGAATTCATAAAAGATGGTGAAGACATAGAAGGTGACAAAATTAACGGTGCCAAAACATTAGCGGTGATTATCGGCGAGAAACAAATTACTTTAATTTCGATAATACCTGCTCTTATCATTGTAGGTCTTATTCAATATTTTTTTATAAATCAGCAGCTATTGCAAGCTACTTTTATTATGTTGAATGTGTTTGTCACAATCCCTTTAATAGGATTTATTATTTATCTTTTTCGTAAGCCAGTTAAATCTTCGTTTGCTAAAATCTCATCTTTAACTAAATTAAATATGTTCATGTTATTAATTATTATTTGGATAGGAAAATGAAAATTTATAAAAAATTGCAGGAGCTTTCAAAGAAAAGAGCAAATTATTTCTGTTTGCTGGATCCCGACGATCTGAGTATAGAACAAGCAAAATATATTGCCTCTACTTGCCAGGAAAATGGTGCAGATGGAATATTAGTCGGTGGCAGCCTGATGGTTAACAATAATTTTGAATCTAATTTGAAGATCATCAAAGAATCTGTGGATATACCCGTTCTAATCTTTCCAGGAATATTTAACTTTGTATCTCCCCATGCCGATGCATTACTTCTACTTAGCGTAGTTACAAGCAGAAATCCGCAAATGCTTATCGGAGAACAGGTACGAGCTGCTCCTTTGATAAAACATTACGGAATTGAAGCAATTGGAACTGCTTATATGCTTATAGAATCAGGTAGAACTACTTCAGTTAACTTTATGAGTGGAAGCTTGCCTTTACCCCGAGATAAAAATGATATCGCCGTTGCTCATGCGTTAGCAGGTTATTATCTTGGCATGAAATTGATTTATATGGATGCAGGCAGCGGAGCAAAATATTCGATCCCGGAAGCAATGATAAAAACTGTAAAAGATAACGTTCCATTACCAATGATTCTTGGTGGAGGAATTAATAATCCCGATGAAGCTGCACAAAAAGCTGCTGCTGGTGCCGATTTTATTGTTACAGGAAATGTTCTGGAGAAAAACCCTGATCCGAAACTTATAGCGGAATTTGCCAAAGCAATCCATAGTGTAAAGCGATGATAGATATTCACACGCACATTTTGCACGGTGTTGATGATGGATCACCAGAGCTAAAAGTATCCATAGAACATCTCAAATTAATGCAGGAAGCTGGCATAACAGATGTGTTCCTTACGTCTCATTTTTTGCGTCCTGCTTTTCAGAATCCGGTAGAATTAATTACGGAGAGAATTACTGAATTAAGAGATGCTGCAAAGAAAGAGGATTTAAACATCAAACTTCATCGTGGTGCGGAGATCTATCTGGATGATGGAATTCATAAGGTCATTGAATCTGAACAGCTATCATTGGCTGGTACAAAGTATCTTCTTGTTGAAACTAATATGACAGAATTTCCGGCCGACCTTTATCACATTTTGTATGAACTTGTAAGAGCCGGCTATAAACCAATTCTAGCTCATCCCGAAAGATATATGAATGTAATGATGAATCCTTCAATAGTAGAAGATATCATTCATAAAAATGTTTATATGCAGATCAATTCCAGTAGTTTACTGGGAAATTACGGGAACGCGATCCAAAAAACTGCCTGGCGTTTACTGGAGCTGGGTCACGCCCATTTTCTAGCTTCAGATAACCATTGTCGAGTTCCGGTCTACGACCATCATCTTGCTGTTAATCTTATTAGAAAAAACATTGATAATTTCACTGCAGATCTATTAACAAAAACGAATCCAGCTAAGATTTTAACCAATGAAAGCATTGAATATCATTATGTAGAATCAATCCAGCGAGAGAAAAAAGGATTCTTTTCAAGGTTCTTTAACTAAACATATGACAAAAATATTAATTACCGGCATCAGTGGCTTTATTGGTCGCAATGTTCTTCGCCAAATTCTACAAAAAAAGGGCTTAGAAATTACTGGCCTAATTCGACCGGGTACAAATCTAAGCAGAGTTGAAGAATTTGAACATCAGATAAATCTAGTAGAGATCGATCTGGAAGATATAAATAAACTTAAAGCTTATCTTGTTAATGCTGAATTTGATAAAATTATTCATATCGGAGCACTACGCGGCGGCCGCAAAAACACAAAGAATGCGTATTTTGATGCAAATGTAAATGCTACCGAACAACTTGCTTTATTTGCTCTTGAAAAAGAAGCTGAATTCATCTTTTGTTCATCTGTAGGTGTTTTTGGTGCGATACCAGTTGAACTCCCTGCCAACAATTTCACAAAGAGACAGGAAGATAACTATTACCATTTTACAAAAATTCGAGCTGAATCGATTATCCAGAAATTAGTGTTATATGGCTTGAAAGCAGCAATTATTCGTCCAGCCATAACCTATGGGATTGGTGATTATGGCTTTCCATTCACATTAATTAAATTAACTGATAAGAAGCTAATGTTCATACCGGATCGAGATGTGATGATCCATCTGACAAACGTTGAATTATTGGCAAATGCATTCTTTCAGTTGCTGGAAAAAGGTTTTGAGCCAGGAACAGCATACAATATAGCTGACAAGGAACCAGTGAAATTAACTAAATTGGTTGATCTAATTAATAATGAGCTAAAAGGTAAAGACTATCTAAAAAACCGTACAATCGATTATCGTTGGTTTGACCTTGCAACTAGCTTGGCCAAAAAACTAAAGAATGAATTATGGATTTCTCGCTTCGAATTGATCTCTAAAAGCTGGTACTACGACACAACTCCTGCTGAAAGAGATCTGGGTCTGAAATCTATGAATACATTTCACGCGTTCCCTACCATTATTAACTGGTACAAAAGTTCAAATTAATAGAGGAACAAGTGGCGATTCCAATATTGAAAACCTGGCAAAATTACTTTTCCAATCCCGATGAAGGACTGGGTTCATCATATGAACGGATAATTTTAAATATTAAATTAAATCAGATCTGTCACCATTTTAAGATCAAATCTGTTTTGGAGGCTCCTAGTTTTGGTTTTACCGGTCTTTCCGGAATTAACAGTATGGAGCTGGCAAAAAACGGATTAGATGTAGCTGTGGTTGATAATGACAAACGCAGGTTAGAATTGATAAAAGCTGTATGGGAACAAACATCTCTGAAAGCCGAATTGATCTTTACTGAAGATTTCAATAAACTTCCTTTTGAAGATAATTCGATTGATCTATCTTGGAATTTCTCTGCACTTTGGTTCACTGACGATCTTTCTGAATTTTTATCTGAGCTAAGCAGGATTTCCACGAAAGCGATCCTGCTTTGTGTACCAAATCGAAATGGTATCGGTTATATTTCGCAGAAATATTTAGGAAAAGAAGATCTAAAGAAATACTTGAAAGAAGAAAATATAATTCCTAAAGAAATTAAGCAGCAAATGAAGAAATTGAACTGGCAATTGATCGATCATAAATACATCGATTGCCCACCCTGGCCGGATATCGGAATGCCAAAGGAAAAATTCCTTAAGATCTTTGGTCTGAATTGGTTGCTGCCAAAACAAACAGGGAAACCATCACTTTCTATTATGGATTATTATTCAAATAAAAAACCAGATTTCGCTGATGATATGATGCAGCATGCCTGGTTCGAAGAGAAAACTCCAAATTTTATTAAAAGATTTTGGGCGCATCATCAATATTTATTGTTTATTCCAAGTAAAAATGAAAAATAAATATAATTGGTTGTTTGGGATTCTGCTGGGTGCTATTTTTCTTTTTGCCTGGTTAAAGATGATTAACTGGCAGGAGTTTATCAGCTATTTTAAATCATTTGATTTAAATTTTGTGTTAGTTTTTTCTTTCTTTTATGTGTTTGCTTATGTCTTACGAAGCCTTCGTTGGCGGTTGATTATGAAACCAATTTACCAAATGACGATATTACAAAGTTTCGGATTGTTTATGGCAGGTCTAATGATCAATTATGTAATCCCGGTAAGGGCTGGAGAATTGGCTAAATCTGTAATTTTAAAGAGCAAATATCAAGTTCGAATTTCAAAAAGTCTCCCTACAATATTTATCGATAAAATCTCTGATCTATTTCCTATAATTCTGATAATGATCTTGATACCATTAATTACGGTGCAGGTGAATATTACACTTTCTATTATCATTGCAGTTCTTTTTGCGATCTTCTTGTTCTTTATTAGTTTTCTTTTCTTTGCAGTAAACCACCACCAAAGAGCCTTAAAAATCCTACATATACTTTTGAAGGTAATCCCCAGAGGTTGGAGACCACAATTTGAAATGTTTTTTGAGAATTTTGTTGGTGGAATGTCGATAATGCAGAATAGGATAAAAGATAACATTTGTGTTTATTTCATAACTTTGCTGGCCGTATTCTCTGAAGCTATATATATTTATGCCGTTTTCAAAGCTTTTGGCGCAGACATTAGTTATACTCAAATTTTGTTTGGATACACACTTATGAACTTAACATACATTCTTCCCACACCGCCAGCTCAAATTGGCTCAAACCAATTCATGTGGGTTCTTATATTTTCACTTGCATTGGGAGTGAATAAAGATCTAACCAGTGCATCTGTTACATTCTCTCACTTACTTACTTCTATCTGGATTTTTGCACTTGGAATAATTTCTTTACTTGCCTTAAGAATTCCATTAAATGAACTTGTCTCTCAAAAAGAATTAAAGGAAAAAATCGATGTCTGAAAATAATTTGGAAATATTAGAAAATATTGTAGAAGTTAAGCGAAAAATCCTTTCCGAAATAAATAAAGTTATAATTGGTCAGGAAAAGATCCTTGATCAGTTTATGATAGCTCTGTTCTCAAATGGTCATTGTCTGCTGGAAGGTGTTCCTGGTCTGGCAAAAACACTTCTTATTTCTTCTATGGCCCAAGTACTAAACATGAAATTCAGTCGTATCCAGTTCACTCCTGACCTCATGCCTTCCGACATAACTGGTACAGATATTCTTGCTGAAGACAAAAGTGATGGAAAACGTTATTTTGAATACATTAAAGGTCCAATTTTTGCCAACATTATCCTGGCAGATGAGATTAATAGAACTCCGCCTAAAACACAGGCTGCCCTGCTACAATCTATGCAGGAATATCAAGTTACAGCCGGTAATTCAACATACAATCTTGATATGCCATTTCTGGTTCTTGCTACTCAAAATCCGATTGAACAGGAAGGAACTTACCCGCTTCCTGAGGCTCAATTAGATAGATTCATGTTTTATATGAATATAGATTATCCGTCTTATGAAGAAGAAAAACAAATCGTCATGTTGAATTCTGATAATGCCCGTACAGAAATTAAATCCGTGCTCTCAGCAGTAGAAATTGTGAATATTCAAAAAGCAATTCAAATGATTCCAGTAAGCGATCATGTAGTAGATTTTGCTGTTAAACTAGTTAGATCTACTCGACCTCAACAACCTGAAGCTCCAGATTTCGTGAAGAAATGGGTGAATTGGGGTGCAGGTCCGAGAGCTTCTCAATATTTAGTTTATGCTGCTCGAACCAGGGCTGCTTTGGACGGCAGACTCACACCATCCGAAGAAGATGTAAAACAGATTGCAGAGATTGTTTTACAACACAGGATCATCGTTTCTTTTGCAGCAGAAGCTGAAGGATTAACCTCCAGAGAAATTATCCAAAAAATTATTGCAATTTTATCATAAAGAAAATACTTGCCTTGACAAATATTTGACTTATTTTGTTGTAAAGTTTGATAGAGTGTAATTTCAATAAATCATTGGATAGGGAAAATTAAACAATTCAATTGAAAAGCTTAACACATGAAACAACAATCTTGTGTTTAAAGTTTTTTGAGTTTTAATTTACCCATTTTTACGAAAATATTATTAATTTCGAAATTGCTACAGAACCTGAAATAATTTTAAAGAATTAGTTCTGTACGAAACTTTTAGAACAAAAAAAGTTATTAGGAGAAAAAAATGAAAACATTAGTTGATAGGTATGCCGATCTGAGCAAAGAATTATATAGTCTTTGTTCAAAGAAAGAAATGATTAGAAGAAAGTGCCTTAATCTGGGTCGAATGGAATGCGATCTTTTAAATTTTATTAGCACATGTGATGAACCAATTTGCATGAATGATCTATCTGAGGAAATGAAAGTTTCACACAGCCGAATTACCAGAATTATCGATACATTAGTTCGTAAAAAACTTGTTCGACGTTTCCCATCGAAAAGAGATAGAAGAAGCTGGCTGGCTGAAATCACAGAAAAAGGTAAAAAAGCAAATAAGCAAACCATGTTCGATTTCATGAATTTACAGCAGGACTTAATCCAAAGACTTCCCGATGATAAAGCAGAAGATATTTATAACTGCATCCTTACATATGTAACAGCTTACCAGGCTGCTCTTTCTGCAAAAGAATCAACATTATAGATCATGAACAAAGGAACAAAACTTAAGTGGTTGGGAGGAATGGCTTTTGATGCCGAACTGAACAATCACCATTTCATACTCGACGCTGCACCAAAAGTTGGTGGAAAAGATAAAGGTCCACGACCAAAAGGTTTGCTTTTAAGCGGACTAGCAGGTTGTACTGGAATGGATGTAGTTTCCATTTTGAAAAAAATGAAAGTAGAAGATTATGAGCTGGAGCTTAATGCTTCAGCTGATTCTACTGAGGAACATCCAATTTACTTCCATACTATCTATCTGGAATACGTTTTCACAGGAATTCAGCTACCCACCGATAAAATCAAGAAAGCAGTAAATCTCTCTGAAACAAGATATTGTGGTGTGTCTGCAATGCTTAAACAAGCCGCCAAGATCATTACCAGGATTATCATAAACGGGAAAGAAGTATAATGAAACAGAATTTAATATTAATGGTGATGTTAGTTTTGGTGATTTCACTAAATGCTGCAGGAGAAACTCCAAATACTACTGACAAGATAAAATGGTTAACCAATCTGGAAGACGCAATGAACGAAGCTAAAGTTACAAATCGTTATATCTTTGTAGATTTTACAGGATCTGATTGGTGTGGATGGTGTTTTAAGCTTGATGAAGAAGTTTTCGAGAAGGAAGCTTTTATAGATTACGCCAAAGATAACTTGATAATGTTAAAGTTGGATTATCCAAAAAGCATTAAACAGACACCTGAAGTGAAGAAATATAACAACGAAATGGCCATGAAATATAAAATTCAAGGATTTCCAACCATTTTGATGCTTGACAAGAATGGTGAAGAAATTGCTAAAACTGGCTATCAGTCGGGTGGTGCTCTAAATTATGTCGATCATATCGAAGAATTACTGAAAGGAAAGAAATAATGAAATTCACGCTCACAATATTGGTTATTTCTGTTGCAGCTTCTCTTTTTGCACAAGATTTTTCTCCGATTGGAAAATGGAAAACCATTGATGATGAAACCGGAAAAGCAAAATCAATTATAAACATCTGGCAGCAGGAAGATAAACTTTACGGAACTATTGAATCACTTTTCTTGGAGCCAGATGAAGATCCAAATCCACTTTGCGATAAATGTAAAGGCGATCTTTATAACAAACCTGTAATTGGTCTGACTATATTGAATGATCTTAAGCAAGACGGTAACGAATGGAATAGCGGGACAATTATGGATCCTGACAATGGGAAAACATACAAATGCAAGATCGAAGTAGTGGAAAACGGAGCTAAATTAATGGTTCGTGGTTTTATAGGCATTTCACTTCTAGGTAGAACACAATATTGGCTGAAAACTGAATAAAAGAAAATACTTAAAAGCATATTAAAGTTCCCATCCGGCAGCTGTCGGATGGGAACTCTTTTTTCACTTTATTTAATTTATTATCAGTTCAACTACTCCAGATCATTTCACCCTTTTTGATAACCATTTCTACATTATTTGAGCCAAAATGATACGGCAGAAATTGATAATTTGGCATATCCATAATTAATATATCAGCTTGTTTTCCAACTTCTAAACTACCAACTATATCACCCATTTCCAAAGCATACGCTGCATTGATCGTTGATGCTGTGATCGCTTCAGCAGGTGTCATTTTCATCTGCAGGCAAGCTAAAGTAATAACGAATTGCATGCTATCGCAATTACAGCTGCCGGGATTATAATCCGTAGCCAATGCAACTGCTACTCCAGCTTCAATCATATCTCTCGCTCTGGCATACGATTTCATACCCAGGCTGAAGATTGTTCCAGGTAATAATGTTGCAATCACATTGGATTCGGTCATAGCCTTAATACCGACATCAGAAGCTGCTCCCAGATGATCTGCACTAATTGCACCAACTTCTGCTGCAAGCTCTGCCCCACCGATCGGTTCGATTTCATCGGCATGCATCCGCAGTTTGAAACCCAGTTTTTTGGCATGATTCAAAATTTCTCTCGATTGCTGGATATTATATACATGATCCTCAGTAAAGATATCACAGTATTCGGCTAAACCAAGTTCTGCAACTTGGGGCATCATTTCTTCTTTTAAAATGCGAATATATTCTTCTCGATTATCATTGTATTCGGTTGGAAATTCGTGCGCACCCATAAATGTCGGAACGATCTCGATTGGAAGTTCTTTTTGTAATCGCTTTATCACCTTCAGCATTTTAACTTCACTTTCAGTGGAAAGTCCGTAACCACTTTTTGCTTCCAAAGTTGTTGTACCATTTGTGATTATTTTTTCAATCCGCTTTTTGGAAAGTTCAAAAAGTTCATCTTCGCTGGCACTTCTTACACCCGCTATACTGCTGCGGATGCCGCCACCACTTTGGGAAATTTCTACATATGTTTTTCCCTGGATGCGCATTTCAAATTCATTTTCACGGGTATTAAAGAAAACAGGATGCGTATGTGGATCCACAAAACCCGGTATTACAACTTTTCCCGATGCATCAAATATATCTTCTGCATCATATTTTTGAATGAGTTCTTCGCTGCTTCCAACTGCTACTATTTTACCATCTAATACAGCAATTGCTCCTTTTTCAATGATTCCCAATTCTTCCATCTCGTTACCTTTTCTGGCTCGTGCAGGTCCCTGCAATGTGATTAACTGCTTAGCATTTTTTATTATTAGATCGACTTTCATTTCACATCTCCTTCACCAAAATGAAAAAATCTACAAACTAGTTCATTGGGCAAGGATTTTATCAATTTGTTTGACAGGAATAAGAAAAGCTGAATTTTCATTTTTGAGTTTTAAGGAGGAGATATAATGATCTATATACATTGTCAGGTTAGTTTCAAAGATTATCCCAAATGGAAAGCAAGTATGGATGCAGATGGTCCAGTTCAACTTAAAGCGGGACTGAGATTGATCCATTTATGGCGTGGAGTTGAAGACCCGAATAGAGCCTTCTTTGTACTGGAAGTTGATGATAAGCAAAAAGCCAGAGATTTTCTGAACCCAGCAAATGTAGCTGAAGCAGAATCTGAAGCTGGTGCAATGGATTTTGAATGGCATTTTGTCGAAGAAATTGCAGTATCTGAAACTTAATTAAAACTGGAAATGGATTTTTAATACAACATGCTTTTAAAATACATTTATTATCCAAATCCATTACAGAAGCTTCAAAAGAAATGATAGCATATTTGTTCACCGGACTTACTGCAAACAAACTTGAAATCCATACGAAAGCCGCCAACACCAGGAGCATAAAATTGGCATAACGATGCGGTTTTAGCAAAGAAATAAATTTTCGAGAAAGAGTAGAACAAATAATAGTGAAGTCGTTGATATGGTTGTTATTGGACTACTGGGAAGTGAATTTCTTTCGTGATTTGAATTAAAAAGAATTGTATCCATCAAACTATTTGACTAATTGATTTAATTCTGCAACTTCGTTTCTGATATTAAATTAGAAAAAAACTGGGAGAGGAATTATGAAGAACTTTATTTTGATTTTAGCCGTAGCTTTGTTTTTGTTGAGTGCTTGTGCTCCGAAAGTGGATCTTGAAGCCGAAAAAGCAAATGTAAAATCTACTATTGATCAGTATACTAAGGTTTTGGAAACTGAAGATATTGAACTATTATCCAAACTAACTGCTCATGAAGCTGATATAATTAGTTTCGGAACTGCAGCAGGTGAACGCATTGTTGGCTGGGAAGCATTGAAAGAGTTGATGCAAACTCAATTCGAGACTACGGAAACCACCAAATTTTCTGTTAAAGATCTAGTTATCAAAGTTCATGATTCAGGTAAAGTTGCCTGGTTCTCCGAAACTATCGATTGGAACATTATTGCAGCAGAGCAAGAAATAATGATGGAAGGACTAAGAGTTACCGGCGTATTGGAAAATATTGACGGGAACTGGCTTTTCGTACAAGTACACTATTCTATTCCCACAGTTGAGTAACCGTTTAGGAATAATTTTTAAAAACTCTAAAAAGATTTCTTGCGCTTAATCTCGCATTTGTCACTTTTAGAGTTGAACGAAAGGGCTAAATGAAAATACGCTCCTACACAGAAGAAGATTACCAATTCACACACGATCTGCATCTTAAAAACATGCTTGCTTATGTGGATAAATATTGGGGTGGATGGGATTCTGCCATTTTCAGAAGAGATGTTTGCCCTGAATCTACCTGGATAGTTGAGTATAAAGTGCAGAAGGCAGGATTCTTCATTCTAAATTTTGAATCGATAGCTCATTTAAAGAATATTCAAATCGGTGCGGATTTCCAGAATAAAGGTTTAGGAAGCAAAATCTTGAAACATTGTGAATTGGAAAGCAGCAAAAAAGGATTTGATACTTTATATTTAGAAGCTTTTCTCGATAATCCAGCCCGTAAATTATACGAAAGATTGGGTTATGAAACTTATGATATAACTAAAAGTCATTACCAGATGAAGAAAGAATTATCGTAAATTTCGATGGTAAGCCAGATAATATGGATGCTAAAATAAGTAATATTGGAATTGGGAGGGAGTAGATTTGAAAATTAAATCGAAATTTTTATTAGGATATAGAACATAAGGCAAAAAAAAATGAATAAAAATGATTTGCTAAAAGATAGAAATCCTGAATTACTTGAAGAATGGAATTATTCAAAAAATACAGATATTGATTTGGATATACTTAGAGCTAATTAAAGATGCTTAAAGTAGCTGCTCAAAAAATTTATAAATTCTTATATTTTAGCATAATAATTGACTTAATACAAGTTTTCTTCAACTTCGAGAAGTGTATCAAATAGCAAAAGGAATTTAATGATATGGATATTTCAGTAAATTATTTAGGTGTACGTTTTGAAAATCCCTTTGTTTTAGCTTCCGGTCCTCCAACTGCCAATGCAGCTATGATAGCTAGAGCATTTGAAGCCGGTTGGGCAGGTGCGGTTATCAAAACCCTAATTCGAGAACCTGTAAAAAATCTTCATAACCGGTTTGCTGCAAACAAAATGGGTAATAACATATATGCTTTTGAAAACCTGGAACTTCTTAGTGATCGAACTCCGGAAGTTTGGTCTCAGGAAATCCGTGAACTGAAAAAAGCCTATCCCGATAAAGTGGTAATCGGCAGCATTATGGGTGATGCTAAAGATAAAGAACATTGGTTGGAATTGGCCTTGGTATGTCAGGAAGCGGGAGCAGATATGATTGAGCTAAATTTCTCCTGCCCTCATGGTTATCCCAAAAAAGAGAAAGGATCTGCCATTGGCCAAAATGCAGAATACTCATCTAAAATTACAGGTTGGTTGAAAAAAGATGAAAGAATAACAATTCCCATCATTCCAAAATTAACCGCAGCAGTAACCGACATAATCTATATAGGAGAAGAAATTGCCAAAGCTGGGGCAGAGGGTATTTGTGCTATCAATTCATTTCCCTCCATTATGGGTTTCGATCTTAAAACTTTAGCACCAAAACCAAATATTAATGGCTATTCAACAGCAGGTGGTTATTCTGGACCAGGATTAAAACCAATTGCACTGAAATGTGTGAATGATCTTATGATCAGTCCAGGATTGCCGATAATGGCTTGCGGAGGAATATCCAATGGATCTGATGCCATTGAATTTTTATTGTTGGGAGCTCCTCTGGTACAAGTTTGCACAGCCGTAATGCTAAAAGGTTATTCTGTCATATCTCAAATGAAAAAAGAACTTATCGAGTTTATGGAATATCATAAATTCTCCCGTATATCAGATTTTCTTCACACAGGCCATGACCATATCCGGCCATTTGTAAGATTAGACCAAAACTACATTGTTAAAGCATCAATAGATATTATGAAATGTACTGGCTGCCAGCAGTGTTTTATATCATGTCGAGATGCGGGGTATTTAGCTTTGGAAATGCAAAATAATCTGGCAGTTGTAGATCAGGAGAAATGCGTCGGGTGCTCGTTGTGCTCTCATGTATGTTCGACTGGAGCGATCAAAATGGTGGAGGCTCAATAAAACAAGCATAGAAATAACCTGTTGCAATTGCTCCACATGGAATTAGCAAAATTATTTGACAGTGTTAACAATTTCTTGAAATATTGGACGTGAATTAGTTTTTGTAAAAAGGATTGTCGATGAAATGTGAAAATCCGTATACTATATTATATGAGACTAGACCAGATTATCTCTATGCTCACATGGAAGGTCCGGAATCATATGATGCAGCGGTAAATTTCTGGGAAAACCTGGCCATAAAAGCAAGAAATGAATCCATAAAAAAAAATTATGATCGTTGACAAAGTTACAGGTCAACTAACTGTAATAGAGCATTATAACCTTAGTATAATAATAGCAGCGTTATTTTCTAGAATTAAAATTGCTTTTATTGACCCTAAAGAGCATACGTTTGAACTTAACAAATTTGGCGAGGCTATTGTTTTCAGCAGAGGGGGAAAAGCCCTGATTTGCCGATCTGAAGCTGAAGGATTGGAGTGGCTTTTGAACAATAGTTATCTCGCAAGAATTTTAAAAAACACCTATTTTTTCTTATACATGCAAAAAACTAATTAACTATAGAAGTATCTACAAAATTTAAAATAAATATTCTTCTGCCTGAATTTATTAGATACAAATGTAAAATATTTGACGTATTACTCCAAATGATCAACTTCGATTGTTATGAAAGTAAAATTTAAAAACATTATCTTATTGTTGCCACTTTTCGTATTTTTCTGGGGATGTACTACATCACATTATTATAAGCTTAAAGAGGTCAGTAAACAGATCAATGCTTCTTTCCAAGACTCCCTTTTTGCCCATGCAAATTGGGGAATTGTTATTGAATCGCTGGATAATGGAGAAGTATTATTTGAGTATAATGCTGATAAAATGTTCATTCCGGCTTCGAATCAGAAAATCATCACTACAGCCGCTGCTTTGAAGACTTTGGGTCCTGATTTTGAATATGAAACGAAACTCTTCTATTCAGGTGAGATCATCGATTCAGTCTTGATCGGAGATTTAATTATCCAGGGGTTTGGAGATCCAACATTTAGTATGGAATTTTATACCGATCCAAGACAACCATTCTCTTTCTGGGCAGATACTTTGTCGTCATTGGGGATAACCAAGATAACTGGTGATATTATTGGAAATGATGATGCTTTTGATGATAGCGGATTAGGAAATGGCTGGATGCTGGAAGATATTGATAAGAGCTATGCTGTAGAAGTTGGAGCACTACAATTTAATAATAATAGGTTGAAGCTAAAGATTTCTCCACCATCGAAGACACATGAATCAGTGCGGATTATACCAGGAATCGAAAGCAATTATTATTCAATTTTGAATGAAACAACCTTCATCGAAAATGATAGTACAAAAATGAAAGTTCATCGTTCATTTGGCAAAAACGAAATCACAGTTTCCGGAAATTTAACTCCTGGTAGTTGTGCGAAATTAAGATCGGTTTCCATTGGCAATCCAACTAAATATTACGTTACTGTTCTAAAGGAAGTTTTTACTGAAAAAGGAATAATTGTCGAAGGTGATCCTCTGGATTGTGATGATATTGAAAATTGGCAATTCCAGAAAGAAAATATTGAACAATTAACTAATTTAAAATCACCTCCGCTTTCAGAAATCTTGACTGTGTTGCTAAAAAATAGCAATAATCTGTATGCTGAAACCTTGGTTAAAACTCTGGGTTGGAATAATGGTGAGATAGGATCTTTTGAAGAAGGGAAAAAAGTGGTCGAAAAGTTGCTTCTAGATTTTGGTATTCATCCTGATTCTTACTCCTATCAAGATGGTTCAGGACTATCAAGATATAATCTGATCAGTCCAAGACAACTTACAAAATTATTACGTGGGATGAGAAATGGTGAAAACTGGTTGATCTGGAAAGAAATGTTCCCCATTGCCGGAGTAGATGGAACAATGAAAAAAAGGATGGTAGGAACTGTAGCAGAAGGAAATATTATTGCTAAAACTGGTACGATGAGTAATGTTCGCTGTTTATCCGGTTATATTTTCACACCTCAAGATGAGTTTGTTTTTTCCATTCTGGTTAACGGACACTTGCTAAAATCAGATGAAATTGATCTAATCACCGATAATATTTTGAATCTTGTAATTGAGAATTCTAAGAAATAGAATTTTGAAAATATTTAAAAAACTGATATAGGAACTAGTTATGCTGCCAGGACCTATTAAAATTAAGAAATGTTCAAATTGCTACGGCTTGATAAGAGAATTTACTTTAATGTCCGGTAACACATTTGGTGCCACCTTCTGGACTGATGGATATAGAGATGCGCCTATGCTGCCAGAACAGTTATGGTTAATTAAATGTCCTCATTGCAAAATGCTTTTATGGATTGATGAGCAGGAAAACCTCGGAAAGACCGATCCTGATGATAGCGATGAAAAATTCTTAGAATCTATTTCGTATAGCATACCGGACATCGATGATTATTTATCCATTTTTAAAATCTGATAATTTGAGCAATAAAAAGGAAATCTACCTGCGGATTCGATACTGGTGGCTGGGAAATCATCAAAGAAGATAAGTAATAACAAGAAGCCATTGTCAATAGAAGAAGTTACAAATCTTAAACGACTTTCATTACTTCTTGATCCCCTTAATGAAAATCAATTATTGATGTTGGCAGAAGCAAAACGAGAACTGGGAGAATTTAAGGAAGCTTCAATTTTATTGCAGGAACCATTCTCCGAGAATTACATTCAAAGTATATCACTAATACAAAAATTAGTAAAAGCACGTAATCCATTTGTTGCTGAGATAAGGTCGTAATTGTAAATTTTAACTCTATATTTTTAGTAAATTGTTAAGTTTGTTATAATAACTAATATTCTCCTTGTAACTTTTTTGTTTGACATTGCGTTGAATGCAGGGAATTTTCGAAATAGTTTTTTTTATTATGGAAGAAAGAATGAAAATTGAGCAAACTTATACCATATTATATGATAATAGAGAGAATTATCTTTACGTCCACATATCGGGTCTAGAATCTTATGAAGCAGCTGTAAGCTTCTGGCATGAATTAGAAAAAAAAACCACAAAAGAAAATATAGATAAAATAATAGTAGTAGATGAGGTATCTGGCAGACTTAATGCTTTGAAGCATTATGAGATCAGCATTATCATTGCTAATTTATTTCCAGGGAAAAAAATCGCTTTTGTAGATCCAAAACAAGACACATTTGAACTAAATAAATTTGGAGAAACTGTAGTATTCAATAGAGGAGGAATAGCCCTTGTTTGCCGATCTGAAGCAGAAGGATTGGAATGGCTATTGAATGAGATATAGTTCATCATTTTCTTGAGATTAATGAAATTGTTTAACAAACCAGAGGAGTAACTTTTGAGTAAGAAGGATGATAAGACCCTTCGTTTTTATCATGAAGTTTTAGGATTGGAAAGACTGCATTATGGTATGTGGCAAGCAGAAGATGAACTTACGATAGCAAAATTCAAAGAAGCTCAAATTCGATACGAAGACTTTCTTATAGATAATATTCCAGATAAAGTAAATAAAATTTTAGATGTTGGCTGCGGCACTGGTATAATGGCCAGAAAGTTATTGAGCATGGGTTATGATGTAGAGGGATTATCACCTGACGAAAACCAAAAGAAATACTTTGCAGATAAATTGAATGCTAAATTTCATAATACAAAATTCGAATATTTTACTGAAACAGATCAATTTAATTGCCTGATAATGAGTGAATCGTCACAATATATTAAACTCGATAAATTATTTACAAATGCATATCAAGCCCTAAAAAATGGTGGATATCTAATTATCTGTGATTATTTTGTAAAAAAAAATGCGACTGGAATCCAAAGTAAAAGCGGTCATAAATATGATTCCTTTATAGATAAAATCTCAAACAGTGGTTTTGAAATAATTATGGAAGAAGATGTCACAGAATGTGTTATCAAAACCCTGGATATTGGCAAAGATTTTGTAAGTAGGGTCCAAAAAGCTGTTGAAATATATACAGGAAGAATTGTGAAAAAACATCCGTATTTTACCAGTTTCCTACTCTGGATTGGTAAGAATAAAATTAGAAAATGCAAAAAGCAATTGCAATTATTAGATTCTAAAGAATTTAAGAAAAATAAATCCTATCGCTTCTTCTTATTAAAGGCTGTAGATCTTTGATTTAAAGATTCTTTCAAATTATTAATAGAGTCTTCTTGTGAAGAAAATAATTATCCTTCGACTCCGTTCAGGATGACAATTTGAGTTTCGTCTCAGTTCGATTTAGTTCATTGCAATAAGAAAAAGCCGGAAATCAATCCGGCTTTTATATTGCTATAACCGTTGCGAAGGTCAAAAAAATGTAAGTAGTTCGCAAACCATTCGCAAGGTTTTATAAAATCACGCTTTCCTGGTATTCACCAAATACATCACGCAGCACACCGCAGATCTCACCAAGTGTGGCATATTCATTCACAGCCTCTACAATAAGTGGCATCAATTTATCTGTTCCTTGAGCTGCTTTTCTGATTTCTTCCAGTTTAACTGCAACAATATTACTATTCCGTTCGGCTCTTACTACTGCTAGGTTCTTGCACTGGTTTTCACCAATTATCGGATCGACTTTCAACAGTTCCGGTTTAATTGTTTCTTTCACTATAAATTCATTCACACCAACTACAATGCGGTCTTTAGTTTCTATAGAACGCTGATAATCGAAAGCACTGTTCTGGATCTGCTGTTGAGCATATCCTTTTTCAATTGCACTTACCATGCCGCCCATTTTCTCGATCTTTTCGATCATTTCTCCAGCTTCATCCATCAAACCTTTAGTTAGTGATTCTACATAATAAGAACCTGCCAGTGGATCAATAGTATTGGTTACTCCACTTTCGTGAGCAACTATCTGCTGAGTTCTCAAAGCAATTTGTACCGAATCTTCTGTTGGTAATGCCAGAGCTTCATCGCGGCTGTTTGTGTGCAGAGATTGCGTTCCACCCAACACAGCTGCTAAGGTTTGTATTGTGACTCTTACCACATTATTATCGGGTTGTTGGGCAGTGAGTGTACAACCAGCAGTTTGTGTATGGAACCGCATCATCATAGATTTTGGATTTGTAGCACCAAATTGTTCTTTCATAATCTTCGCCCACAAAAATCGTGCTGCTCGGAATTTAGCCACTTCTTCCAAAAGATCATTATGAGCATTAAAAAAGAAAGATAATCTGGGAGCAAAGTCATCCACTTTCATCCCGCTTTCGATGGCAGCTTTTACGTATGCAACTCCATCTGCTAAAGTAAATGCAACTTCCTGTGCTGCTGTGGAACCAGCTTCACGAATATGGTAGCCGCTGATAGAGATCGTGTTCCACTGGGGAACTTCTTTGCTGCAATAAGCAAAAATGTCTGTTATCAAGCGCATGGAAGGTTTGGGTGGAAAAATATAAGTTCCCCGGGCAATGTATTCTTTTAATATATCATTCTGGATCGTTCCCCGCAATTTATCCTTACTCACACCTTGCTTTTCGGCAACAGCAATATACATTGCCAGCAGTACTGCTGCTGGAGCATTTATAGTCATCGAAGTAGAAACCTTATCCATTGGAATGCCATCGAACAGAACTTCCATATCGGCCAGTGAATCGATAGCAACACCAACCTTGCCTACTTCACCTTCGCTCATGGCATCATCACTGTCGTATCCCATTTGGGTGGGAAGATCGAAAGCTATACTAAGACCAGTCTGCCCTTTCTGTAATAAAAATTTATACCGTGCATTAGATTCTTCGGCATTACCAAAACCGGCATATTGACGCATCGTCCAAAAGCGTCCGCGATACATGGTAGGCTGCACACCTCGAGTATAAGGATATACACCAGGGAAACCAAGAGTTTCATCATATTTTATGGTATCAGTGTCTTCTTCTGTATAAAGTCTATTTACTTCTATATCTGAAACTGTTACAAATTTTTTCTTTCTCTCGGGGAAACGATTAATCGTTTTCTCAACAGATTTTTCGAACTGCTGTTTCTGCTCATCATATGTCTTTGACATAACATTCTCCTGACTAATGTTTTTTGTTTCAAATCGTAAATATCTGAATTTATGTCAAATAGTTTAAGGTTGAACGTAATTTACTTGAGAGCATTATTTCATTTAATATCTGTTATATACTCGAATTAGATTGTCCAATTTATATTGTATTGACTTTCATAATAATTCTTAAATACTTGTTATCAGAATAATCGAGTAGAAATGGAGAAGCATGAAACATTTAGCCTATTTTTTATTGTTTATTATAGTAACTGTAACTTGCGCCTGCACATGGCATACCCAACTAGAAACACTAGATAAAGGTTCTGATGAAGTGCTTGTAGGTGGTCGAATTACAATCTTATCAGACGGTAAAAAAGTTCCAGAGGATATTAAGATCTGCTTTAATGATGTTGAATTAGATGTTCAAAATTATAAATTGGATTCAACAGGATATGTGATCATGAAAATTCCCGCAGGAGACTTCTATATTAGAAATATAATTTTAGATATATCCTCCAGTTTCCCTACTCCTCCCAACAGTTATTCCGGACCTCCAACTTATGCCTTTACACAGGATTATACAAATATCAAAATCGAAAATCGGAACACAATAAATTATTTCGGTGATCTTACAGTTTTATTAGGATATACAGGTATTGATGTCAACACTCCAAAATATAATGATTTATTAAATGATGTAAATTACAATGATGAAGAGTTAATCATCCTTTTGCAAGACAACCAAACCCAGTTCATGGAATATTTCATGAAGAAATATAACTCCGATATTCAATGCAGTAAAGTACTTATGCCTGTATTCAGACCTGATAGTTTAGAATACAATGATCTAATTACTCCAATAGATGAATTCCCACATTACTTGATTTTCAATTTAACAAAACAAAGAACATGTGAAGGAGTTATTAGGATGGTTAAAAAGAAAAAAATTTACGTTGAATCGACAGGTAAATATCATCAAAAAACATTATTTGTATTTAAGAAATCAGATCTCATCTCGGTGCTTGATAAAACTGGTAACGATGTCACAGAAGAAACTTTGAATCAATCCGGATTCAAGAAAATACATTTCAATCGATACGAAGTTAGATTGTTATAGTTAAATATATCAATTATCTTATCCAACTTACCACACTTTAACTTTACAGTTAATTTTTTTAAATAATTTATTGACTACTTCCTGCAAAAAGCAGTATAGCAAAAAATGAAAAAAGTGATAATTAATCACTGAAGAAAGGGTGGCAAATGGATTATTCTCGACAGATCCAGAAAGCATTAAATTTTATGGAAGGACGACTGACTTGCAGCGTTGAACTGGAAGACCTGGCAGATATAGCAAATTTTTCCATGTTCCATTTTCATCGTTTGTTCATGAGTGTAGTTGGTTACACTCCTATGGATTACTTGCGTCGTCGCAGATTATCAGAAGCAGCTCGAGAGCTTGTGTATAGTATGCGTTCCATCAAAATCATTGCTCGCAGATATCAATTTGAATCGCAAGCTTCCTTTACGCGCGCCTTTGGGAAGCAGTTTGGATTATCACCCGGGAAAGTTCGAAAAACAAAGCATGCTTTTGCGTATTTCGCACCCATTGATGTAAAAAAAGAAATGAAAAGAAAAGGAGAGAAAAGCATGGAAGTAAAAATCGTGGAAAAAGAAGCAATGAAGATCGTCGGCATGAAAACAACGACAACTATTAAAAACAATAATATCCCACAATTATGGGATAAATTCAACAAAAAAAGTTGTTCAATTCCAAATGTAAAAGTACAAAAAGTTTCTTTGGGAGTATGTCCTTCAGTAGATGTAAAAGAATTTAACGAAGAAGTACCTTTTGATTATATCGCTGGTATAATCGTTGAAAACTTTGATAATGTTCCTGATGGTATGGTAACTTATGAAATTCCTGCTCAAAAATACGCTGTGCTCACTCACAAAGGAGCTTTGGATAAACTACAGGAAACATATTGTTACTTCTACTCAGTTTGGCCCAAAGAATCTGGGATGGAATTCAAAGGTGGGGCAGAATTCGAACTTTATGATGAACGATTTATATTCGGTTCACCTGATTCGGAAATGGATATTTATCGACCTGTAAAATAAATTATTGTTCATCCTTGCGAAGGCAACTCATATTCGATAATTATCGTATCCTTCGCAAGGCTTTTTTCCAAATAAATCTGTAATATTCTTGACTCAGACAAAACAAACTAATTATTTTCACTGTAAATCTCTTAGCTGGATTTTTTGTATTACACGAAATGAAGTATTATTTACTAAAAGGAGTGTTTTGTGAAAATTATGTATCGTTTATTGTCGATTGCATTTGTTATTTTAAGTACTGCCTGTTCAGTAAACAAACAGTTGAATGTATTAGAAAAAGATTCAAATGAAGTGTTTGTAGGAGGTAAGATCCAGATAATTCTAAATGGTAGAGATATTACTAAAGAATCAACAATTCTTTTTTATCGAGATCACAATGAAGAACCAACCTCCAATTCTTATGAAGATAGTACAGGACCATTTAATTATAAACCAGATTCTCTTTTCATCATTACCAAATTACCTAAAGGAGAGTTCTATTTAGGTAATATAGCATACAATGATATTGGTCATACAATTGATAAGTCCTTAACTAAGTTTGTTCTAACTGATAATGATAGTATAAACTATATTGGAGATATCACAATTAACTGGGTAGGATCAGAAGCAAGAGTCCATACTTACGGCATGTTCGGTTTAGTAGGTGGTATAGCTGAAGGAATAGCCAATGCTGTGATAAGCAGTAATGATGAACTTCTAATATATGCGCAAGATAATGAATTAGGATTTAAAGAATATTTCAATGATCGATTTTCGGGTACTCATAATTTTAAAAATATCACATTGAATCTGCCGGAACCAGGTGAAATGATGATGATCATGATAAAATCGGATCCATCTGATAATCCCAATTATCTTACTTTTACCTTAACCAAAGACAGATCATGCAAAGGAACTCTAAGAATGATAAAAAAGAAAGATGTTTATGTAGAGGCATTGGGAGAAAGGGGAAAAAAAATATTGTATGTTTTCAAGAAAAAGAATTTAATATCAATTCTTGATTTTGAGGGGAATGAAGTAACTGAAGAAACAATGCAGCAATCCGAATTTAGAAAGATAAATTATAATAAATACGAATCTATAATTCTCTAAGAATATTCTACAGATAGTAAAAATGTTATAGTCAGGTATCTATCAAAAACCCGAGTTTAAATCAACTCGGGTTTAAATCATCAATATAACTTTACGAAAACAGCGTTAAATCATCTATTCCATCAAGATCATTTTCTTGGTAGGAGTATATTTGCTGGATTTCATTTTGTAGAAATACAATCCGGACGATACTCCTTTCCCTGTTTCATCTTTACCATTCCAGATTACTGTATGTTGGCCTTCAGGAAGAATATCATTTATCAATGTTTTTACTTTCTGCCCTTTCAAATTGAAAATAGAAATTTCAGTAATACCATTGCTATCATTGGTAAAGAAAGATATCGTTGTGCTGGGATTGAATGGATTGGGATAATTACCTATCAACAGACTGCTGTCTGTAACAATTATATTACCTGCTTCTACTCCATTTATCAGCATAAAATTCTGATCTTCAATTGTATCACCACTTTGCATTACTATTCCAGTAATCTGATCTGTCTCATAATTTAAAAGACTAGCTGTAAGATCGTGAGTTCCTGCTTTCAGGTCAAATTGATAATTTCCATCAGAATCTGGATGTGCAGTAAAATCTCCAGCTTTTATGACAACATCCTGCAAATTTCCATTGCCTGTATCTAAACTTACATTTCCAGATATTGTACCATAATTCTGAGTTATGATCTTCGCATCGATACAGAAGTTGAAATTGTTATTCCCGGTTAGTTGAACCCAACTTCCATTATTGAAATAAGCACCTTTGCCATCAGTTCTGGGACCTTGATCTCGATAAGCCATTGCTCCCGTAGTCGAATAAATTTTATATCCCACATAATATTCCTGATCGGCAACAACTGTAATAAACGAATAAAGATCTACATCCAGCCACTCTCCTGCACTAAATTCCATTACCTCAGTTTCCGTCATTAACACATCATCGATCCAGATTTGTGCAAAAAGTTCACCTTCATCTTGGTTGATAGGAGATTTAAACCGAACTCCAGCAACAACATCGTTCTCAAATGGAGCAAGCTCTTCGGGAGTTAGTTTGATTGCACAACTAACTGTAAAATTCGGCACTAGATTCCAGATTCCTGCATCTGATCCTGAATAAGAAATTCCCATTTCTCCCAGATATTCAACTAAATCAAAATCTTCAGTCTGATCTTCCAGAGATACATTTACACTTTCTGAAGTGAAGTAATTTCCTTCTAAACTAACAAGTGTGAAATAATTTCCAGGAAGTACATCTGGGATTGCAAAGTCACCATTGGAATCTGTAGTCCCGCTGTGAATAATTTCACCATCTCGATACATAGTAATTGTAGCATTTTCTGTAGAGATCGGAGCAGTTACGTTACCTGTGAATATATCGAATACTCCAAGATCAATCTGTACAAAATGGTTGTTTTCATCAATTATAACATTTTCCTGACTTTGGTAATATGCTCTTTGCTCCAGAAAACCAGTGACTGTGTAAGTACCAGTAAGCATCGCAGGAATTTCAAATCCACCGGAAGCATCATCAACAATACATTCATAAAAACGAGGTCCATCAAAAGTAATATAAGCTCCTTCAGGCGAAGCTCCATTAACGTTTACATCTCCCTGTACAGCAAAAGGTGCTTCTCCGCCTTCAATGTTCACCGCAGAGCCTGTAATTATGCAATATCCGGATGGCATCCCTTGCGGCAGTGAATACCAGCAGGTATTATTGGAAGTTCCCCAACCAAAATTCAAATGAAAATAATCGTTTGTATTATACCCGTCACAATTAATAGCATGCCCGCCTTCATAACCTGCTTGGTAAATCGTAAGTTCAGTAGGCATCATAGATTGCATATTTTCAATAAGAATATCATAAAACCAGCTGCCTTCGTTTTCAACATATTCAGCTGTATCATAACCAAACTTATTCAGAAGAGCATCGGGAACAAGTGAAGTCCACGTTCCAGAACCAGAAGAGCTGTAACCCATTTCCACTGAAACTCCAGCAGCAAAATTCATAGAAGATTTATCATCTGCAGTTAATGAAATTCCGGCAGCATAATGTGCTGCAACATCCTGAAGATAATTATTTAGTTCGGGAAATGGTGGAAAATCGCGTTCTTCCCAATCATCATCAATATCCATACCGCCCCAATTTGAATAATCGTCGTCATCTGTGAAAACCGGATTACCGATATATTCATGGAAGTCCATGATCATCGCCATAGCTGTGGCAACACAACCAACCACTGAACGGGCTCCTGAATTATCTAAAGGACACATCTGGTTAAAAACTCCGCTCTGATTCCATTGTTTCTCTATCCAACCATCGGTAGAAGTAGATCCAGCAGCAGGCCATTGCTGAAAACGCAGATCATCTCTTGGTGCACTGTTCAATATTTCGTCCCAAGCCATTTGATTCTTTAGAGATTCACCAGGGTTGGCCTGAAAATATTCCTTTCTCAGGGTCAAATCATCTCTTAACATAACATGCAATAAATTCTCATCTCGTGCTTCATTCTCTAGGTTCTGGTTGAATGAATATGCTAGAATAGGGGTTAGATCGTTTTCACCAGAAACCGCAATAAAACCAGCTGGTAATAGATTGAAAACATATAGCAAGTTTTCTCCTCTTTCTTCAACTGTATAAGAATAATCTATTGAAAATTCTGAATTCCGTTGTAAAAGGAAATTTTCTGTCACTTCTCTTGCAGTTCCGAGTGATTGAGGAACTGCATTAATTGCTGCTATAAAACTAATTATCGTTATGCAAAAAAATACTTTTTTCACATTCTCCTCCAATTATCTTTTTTATTGTTTGTTGCAATATACATTCCAAGAAAGCCATATTACATATGATATTAATATATATATAGTTACTTATAATTTGCTAGGATATATTGAATCTCGATTTTGAGTGTAATTGTGTTTTTAAATGAAAAAGCGCACTATTAAGTGCGCTTTTTGATCTATTTCTTCTAATTCAAAATTAATTAAAGAACTCCAACCCGTTTGCCGATTTTCTCAAATTTTTCCAGAGCTTCATCTAATTGTTTTTTGGTATGAGTTGCCATGAAGCTTGTTCGAATAAGTGTATCATTTGGTGGAACAGCTGGTGGAACCACAGGATTAATGAAAACACCTTCATCATCCAGTTGTTTCCACATCTTAAATGCATTCATCAGATCACCAACATGCAAAGGAATAACCGGAGTACAGGAAGTACCGGTATTAAAACCCATTGCTTTGAAATTTTTTGCCATGTAATGTGTATTATCCCAGAGCATTTTAATACGTTCCGGTTCTTCTTTCATTATCTTCATGGCTTCCAGCACACTTGCTGCAGAAGCAGGAGGTAGTGATGCACTGAATATCAGTGATCGGGCATGATGTTTCATATAATGGATCACATCGTGGCTGCCGGCAATAAAACCACCAATAGAAGCCAATGATTTACTAAAAGTTCCCATTATCAATTCCACATCATCTGTACAACCTGCCTCCATGGCAGCACCAGCACCAGTGTGATGTAAAACTCCCAGAGAATGAGCTTCATCTACCATAACTTTAGCACCATGATTTTTTGCTATTTTGCAGATATTAGATACGTCAGCAATATCACCTTCCATACTGAAAATACCATCTACAACGATAAGTGCATCGTCACCAGAGGTACGTTTTTCTAACACTTTATCCAGGTGTTTCATATTATTGTGATTAAAACGTAGCATTTTGCCACCGGATAAAGTACAGCCATCAATTATGGAAGCATGATCAAATTTGTCGGTAACAATAAATTCATCTTTATGAACCATAGATTGGATAGCACCAAGATTAGCCATATAGCCGGCAGCAAAAGCAAGAGATGCCTCTTTGCCAACTAATTCCGCAAGCTTAGCTTCCAGTTCAATGTGGATATCTAGTGTTCCATTAAGAAAACGCGATCCGGCACATCCAGTTCCATATTTATCGGTTGCTTTTTTGGCTGCTTCGATAACGCGTGGATGGTTGGTAAGTCCCAGATAACTGTTCGAACCCATCATCAGCATGCGTTTACCATCGCAAATCACTTCTGTATCTTGTTCAGATTCTATTTTTCTGAAATATGGATAGTGTCCCATAGCTATAATTTCTTTAGCTTGTGTAAAGTTGCCTACTTTATCTAATAAGCCCATATATTCTCCCGAATATCTTTTATTACATTCCAAAACGTTTACATAATCTGCATTGTCAATAAAATAAAAAAGCAAACATAAAAAAACAAGCCTTCCAAATCTCAGATTTCTGAAAGGTTTATTTTTAATAACTATTTTCTCAGATCACTATTTCATCAGCAGCATTTTACGTGATAAGGTTTTATCTCCTGTTTTGAGTTGATAGAAATAAACTCCGCTGGAAACAGGTTTTTCGGATTGGTCAGTTCCATTCCAAATAATTCCCCTCGTTCCTAAACTCCCATTTGGGAGCGTATCGAAGATTTTTATTTTCTGCCCTTTCAGATTATAGATTTCCAGTTTTGCGTTTTGTGCATCTTCAGGATTTAAAGAAAAGGATATTATCGTACTGGGATTGAATGGATTTGGATGATTCCCTAAAAGTCTGGTTTCCAAGTTAATTATATCATTGGTTCCTGTATATAAAATATCTAATTCAACAGGATCAGAACTTATGCCATCCACATAAAGTATTAGAATTCCAATATTATAGGTTTCACCACTCATAAGTCCACTTATCTGACAATTCAAATCTGTTGTAGTTGCATATATTACGCCGTTCAAGTAGATTTGATATTCTAACACATCCACGTTACTGCCTTCCGGTGGCTCCCAGGTTAAATATATGTAATCCGCAAAGAGTTCATAATTAACATTTGTGGGAGGGTTGTGGATTGCAGGGATCAATAATGCTGCAATCAATTCAGATTCTCCATCCTCATATTCTGCAGAGACCTGAGCTAAATACGGCACTCCTGGAACCCAATTAACAAATTGCCAGGATAAATCTGCAGTACTAGTAACAAATAAACTATCTCTATAAATATTATACTGAATAAAAGTAGAAGAACTACCGGGTTCTGGCTCTTCCCATGTCATCAATCCCATTGGTGTTGTTTCTGCATTTTGAGGTGGATTGAGAATCAGAGGATTGTAAGTAAAAACTATTTCTACTGGTATGGATCCTCCATCGTCATAAATATAGGCAGCACCTAAAGTATAAGTTTGACCAACAACTAAACCTTCAAGCTGAATTAAATCTCCAATCTGAAAAGTTCCAATTAAAGATCCATCCAAATAAGCATTGATTTGTTGTAATGAAGATAAATTTTTATAGGTAGGATATGCTTGGCCAATTACTTGAAATATATAACCTTCATAGATATGAATCGAATCCGGAGGAGCAAATGGAGAAAGGATCGGATCATAATCTACAATTCCGTAAGCGGTGTTATCATTGCCGTCGATAATTGTAACATCGATGGGGGGATCATCATCCCAAACTGTGTTTTCAGCAGTTACATTAGAAGAACTCGTATTATAAACGCTGAATTCTTCGCCTGTATAGAAAATATTATCATAAATACAATTGAACCCATCATCATCAGTGCTGGCATTATTCAAATCACCCAGATTTACAGTTGCATCTGAAGTAAGATAAAATCCGGTATAATTGTGATCAATCATATTATAAGTGAAAACTGCTGTGGCAATCGAACCGTAAAGCATTACACCCGCACCTGAATTTGGGTCGTTCTCCACAAAATTGTGATGAATGTGATTCCTGCTATACGTTCCTTTTCCTGCATATAAATATATTCCTGTATAATTGTAACTTACATCGTTATTTTCAACTGTCGGAGCCATGTTATCATAACCGAATAAATTTGCCAGAGTCAAACCTTGTTTGTCGTTGTGATGAATCCAATTATTGGTAATGGTAGGGCTGCAGGAATGAGAGTTACTTTGCAGTGAAAGTTGAATTGCTCCATAAAAAGATGCTCCTAATCCACAGCGTGTAACTTCGCAGTTATCAATTAATACATTAGAATTATCAACTATTGTGATCCCGCTTTTTTGCACATTTGCGATTTTGGAGTTCAATATTTGCATATAAGAAGGTGTCGTTGCCGAAAGAGCAGAAAACTGGATTCCTTTCTGATGATCGTCGATGTAAGATTGATAAATAAAAACCGGACTGTTTATGGAATGAATTCCGTAATCGTTTGTATCGTCGGTATTGGAAATGCGGCAATAATTAAAGATACTTTCTATGGCTTCATTTTCCAGTCTAATCCCTCCCCAGTATAATCCATTGTCTCCATGGAAACGAATTGTATCAGCATCAGTTCCTTCAGCTACTATATTTCCCAAAGCAGTGATTTTATAATCACCCATGGCGATCACTTCCACTCCAGCTTCGATTTCCAAAGTAAATCCTGTAGGAACAGAAATCTCTCCAATTATATTGAACGGACTTCCAGCTAGATCCCAGGTGCCGGATTGATCACCGATTACATCTGTGGCTAAAAGATTCAAAGCAAATAACAATACAAAAAAACTAACAACATATTTCTTCATGGTTCCTCCAAAATTTCATCTTTCACAAACTCTCTATATGAAGCTTCCCAGTTTTCTACCTTCCTAGTTGGAAAGGTAGGAAGGAGAATGGTTGATTCATCAACATTCTCTTATAAATTCTTTCACCACTTCTCCTTACGAAGCTTCTGCTTCGTAAGGCACTAATTCCGGCAACTTCCGTTGCCATTAAAATTCTAAATCATCTAGTTCCACAATAACCGAATCATTCCAATCTCGATTATTCGCAGAACTATATTTCCAATCATCGGAATTATTAACAAATCCTCGCTTCACAGGATTGAAATGCAAATATTCTACTTTTTGGGCAAGCATTTTATCTGAACTGATCAGTTGGGGATGAAATCCTTCCTGCCAAACCTGATAACTAGATGATTTATGTTTTTTGCGATAATAATGAAGTAAATCTAATATCCACTTTGTTTTATCTTTTTCTAATTCTTCTAATATTCTATCTGCAGTATAACCTTTGAAAGTACGCATTACATTTGATAATTCAGGGTGTTGAACAATAAGATGAAAGTGGTTATCCATAATGATATAAAAGTATATTTTCAAGCCTTTTTCTTTATGATAGAAATTTAAAGAATCTGTAATGATTCGGAAATACTTTTCATGCATGAATATTGGAATCCATTCTACAATTGTTGAACTAACAAAATAGACTCCATCCGGATCGACCACTTTGTAAGTACTTCTCATAGTTTTTGATTTCCTGAAGCAGAAGCTTCACATCAACTTCCTTCCCAGCTGGAAAGGTGGGAAGGAGATCACGATTTGAATCAAACATCTCTCACAAACTATCTCCTTACGAAGCTTCCGCTTCGTAAGATTACAATCTCTGCAGCTTTCGCTGTAATTAATTCTTAATCTGTTTTCTCTTCTTTTTTATATATCCGCTTATAAAAACATATAATAAAGCAACACATGCAATTCCCAAACCAATCCATTTAAGTGATGTGAGAAGACTCACAACTACACTGGCGATACAAACTCCCAAGAAAATAAAGAAGATTGATTTCCAAAAACTCAGCCCCATCAGATAAGCTGCTAATGAACCTGTCCATGCTCCAGTAACAGGCAAGGGAATTGCTACAAAGATCATTAAACCAACTTCTTCATACTTCTCAATTATCGCACTTTTACTTCGGGTCCTTCGGAAGATGGCTTCCAATATCTTTTTCGTGAATGAAAACTTGAAACATAATTTTGTTATTAAATCGAAAAACAGCAGAACAAAAAAGATCGGCACCATATTACCAGCAATAGCCAGTGGAATAACTGTCCAATAAGACAATTTGTACGAATAAATACCAATCGGGATTGCTCCTCTCAACTCAAAGATCGGCAACATGGAAATTAGAAAAACTTTCAGTTCATTGGAAACATTGACATTATCTACTTTTTCTTGAATAGTAACCTTTAAACCGGAAGCAAAAAGGAATGAAAAACTAGAAAACAGAATTATAATAATGAGTAATATTTTAAATTTCATGCCAACCTTCTTCCCCGATCAATGGTACAAACATACATCCACCATGCCGTGTTTCCAAGAAGTTTTCTTCAGTTCTTTCTACCATCATAAGTTCCTGCATTGCTTTGTCTCCAGCGGGTATAATTAGTTTTCCACCTACTGCCAATTGATCTCTAAGACTTGCAGGAACTACAGGTGCACCAGCTGCGACAATAATCCGATCAAAATTACTGCAGGCTGGGTATCCACCTTCCCAACCCAAAGTTCCATCACCAATTTTAAAATTGATATTATTGTATCCTAAGTCAGCAAGAATACTCTTTGCTCGTTGAATTAAGAAATCAATTCTTTCTACGGTATAAACTTCTTTTGCTATTTCTGCTAATAATGCTGTTTGATAACCAGAGCCTGTACCGATTTCCAAAATTTTGTGGTCATTACTTAAATCTGCAAGTTGCAGCATTGTAGCTACCATATATGGTTGTGAGATAGTCTGCCCTCTTCCAATTCCAAGAGGTGAATTATTGTAAGCCAGATGCTTAACATCATCATCAACAAAAAGATGCCGTTCTACTTTCTGAAAAGCATCTAATACACTTTCATCACTAATTCCGCGACCAGCAATTTGATCTCGGATCATTACCTTTCTTTGATCTTCGAATTTCATTTATCCTCTTGATTGTATAAATCTTATCTTTCAATTATTTCTGTTCACTTACCCATTCTTCCATTTTGGGAAATGAATCCATTTTGCTAAAGCTGGGACAGACAGGTGTTACCGAAATGTAGTTTTCTGAAATTGCTTTAAAATCGGAGTTCCCATTTCTATCCCAAACAGGTGCTCCACCTCCGATCCAATAGATCTTGCGTCCCCGCGGATCAAGCTGTTCCTTTACAAAATCCTGATATTTTCGATGTCCAACCTCTGTAATTCTAATCCCAGCAACTTCATCAATCTCTACATTGGGAATATTTATATTGAAAATTTCATTTTCTTTAATTAATTCATGCAGACCGTCTTGCAGAAGTTTGTTAACAAAATAAGCTGCGACTTCAAATTTTTGATTAGAATAAGATGCCAACGAAACAGCCATAGATCGAAAACCAAGAAACATTGCTTCCAGAGCTGCAGCTACAGTTCCGGAATACAACACATCTTCTCCCATATTCTGACCGCCATTGATGCCGGAGATAACCAGATCAGGTGGTTCTTTCAGCACAATTTTCTCTGCCATAATTGCACAGTCGGCAGGACTGCCGGTAAGGGCATACCTGTTTTTACCTCTTTCATGCAGACGCAGCGGTTGATGCAAAGTTATTGAATGCGATGTAGCACTCTGCTCTTTATCAGGAGCAACAACTATTATATCATGTCCGTTTTTTTCCAGAACTTTGGCTAAAGCTATAATTCCAGGTGCATCAATTCCATCGTCATTTGTTAATAAAATCCTCATCTATACTCCAAAATTATTTCTTCAATTTATTATCAATAATAGCTTCATGTAATACAACATTCACAAAATTTTTTATATCTCGTAGGTGAGAAATGTGGCTTTTTTCTCCATTGTAAATTGTATCGATTGGAATGAAATCTATCAATCCACCTGCTTTTGCAATTTTAATGATCACTTCAGTTTCAAACTGATAGCGCTTTGTTCGAAACATGAATTGCTGAATAAGATCGAGATCATATAATCTGTAACCACTTTGAGAATCCAGGATCTTCTGTTGAGTGAACATAGAAACGATCTTACTAGTAGTAGCATTACTACAGATCCGTGGAAATGGCATTTTATCTCGACTAAAGTCACGTTTTCCAATAACCAGGCTAACTTCCTGTTCATTCTGTTTAGCAATGAAAGCAGAAAAATCCTCAGGTAAATGCTGTAGATCACTATCTATGGAAAAGGCAAAATGGTACCCTTTTTTGAAAGCCGCAGAAAATCCTTCCTGCAAAGCATTGCCTTTACCTTGATTTTCTTTCACTGAAATTAAATTCACTGAGAATTTCCGGCAGACACTCTCTGAATTATCAGTAGAGGCATCATCTATTGCAAAGATCTGATCTTTGGGAAAGAATTCTAGAATCCTTTCGAACAATTCAGTTAAGTGTTCCTCTGAATTGTAGATCGGAACTACAACCGCTGTGTTTTGCCAATCTGCCTTCATAAACCCGCTTCATCAATTTTTTGTTACTCAAAATTGGTCGTTTTATGTGTCAAGCAAATCGAAGTAAATTTATTACAAAACAAAGCTTGGGCTATTACTTCTTGAATCCATCTATAATGCTTGTTTATTGAAATCATTTACAATGCCAGAAATTATTTGACATTAAAACCTTAATCGACGAATGGGTCATTCAAAATTAATAATAAAACAGGAGAATAAAATGAGTGAAAAATTAGTTTTCGGAAACATCGGCAGCCAGCAAGCCATTGAGCTGGAAGAAACTTACGGTGCACATAACTACCACCCTCTACCAGTTGTCATAGCAAAGGGTGAAGGAGCAAAAGTTTGGGATCCCGAGGGTAACGAATATTACGATTTTCTTTCTGCTTATTCAGCAATAAATCAAGGTCATTGTCATCCTAAAATCATAGATGCTTTGATCGAGCAGGCTAAAACTCTTACTCTCACTTCACGCGCTTTTTTCAACAATAAATTGGGTGAATATGAAAAATTTGTAACTGAATTTTTCGGTTATGAAATGGTGCTGCCCATGAACACTGGAGCCGAGGCTGTGGAAACAGCAATGAAGCTTGCCCGTAAATGGGGATATGAGAAAAAAGGAATTGAAGAAAATGAAGCTATTCTCGTTTTTGCTGAGCAGAACTTTCATGGTCGCACAATAGCAATTGTTTCTGCATCTTCCGATCCTGATGCTTATGGAAATTTTGGCCCGTTTTTACCAGGTATTGAGAAAATCCCTTATAATGATGCTGCAGCTTTGGAAGCACTTTTAAGCGAGAAAGGAGACAAAATTGCTGCTTTTATCGTTGAACCTATTCAGGGTGAAGCCGGTGTATTTGTTCCTGATGAAGGATACTTGAAAAACTGTTTTGACATTTGTAAAAAACACAATGTGCTATTTGTAGCGGATGAAGTTCAAACTGGTATTGCACGCACCGGACGCCTACTTGCTTCTGATTGGGAAGAAATTCATCCTGACATTGTAATTCTTGGTAAAGCTATTTCTGGCGGAGTTCTTCCAGTATCTGCTATACTTTCATCCAAAGAGATCATGATGGTTATTAAACCGGGACAACATGGTTCCACATTTGGAGGGTTTCCTCTGGCCTGCACTGTCGCTCAGGCAGCTTTGGAAGTTGTACGTGATGAAAAACTTACTGAAAAAGCTGATGAACTTGGTGAATTTTTCAGATCTGAACTCGCCAAGATAGATTCTCCATTTATTGAAACAATCCGTGGTAAAGGCCTTTTAAATGCTGTTGTCATAAATCCGCAAAACGGTATCGAAGCCTGGGATGTATGTGTAAAAATGAAAGAAAATGGATTGCTTGCTAAGCCTACACACGGGCATATTATTCGCTTTGCACCTCCTCTTGTAATTACTAAAGATCAAATTAAGGAATGCGTTGAGATCATTGAAAAAACAATACATGAATTAAGTTAAGAAAAAATAGATTTACAGTAAAGCTCTAGGCTTTAGTTTCAAGCCACCCTGACTGTTCAACAGCGGGTGGCTTGTTTTTTTATTGAGAAAATTTATTGGAGAAATGGGATTATGAAGAAATCATTATTAACATTATTTGTACTATTAATTTTAGTTGGATGTTCGCAGAAACAAAGTGATAAACTAATTATCGGTATTATCTCGCCGTCAATTAATCATCTTCCGATGGATTTTGCGTTGGAAATGAAAGACCTGAACAGGAAGGATTATTCAATAAAGAAATTTGCCTCCGGCTGGGAGACAAATGAAGCATTGGTGGCAGGTAAGATAGATATGGCTATACTTCCATTTACGTATATTTGGACAGACGTTTCAAAAGGAAAAGACGTTAAGATAATATCATTTTTGGAAAGAGAAAGTGATGGGATTATTGCCCATACCAGGATTGATTCTTTAGAGAATCTTGAGGGGAAAAAAGTTGGTGTCTTACGGGCATCTACTCTAGATATTTTTGCTGAGATGTTGTTTGATAAAATGAAGATCAAACCAGAAATTGTATATTTTCGAACACCAATCGATATGGCTGCTGCTCTTAATTATAATGAAGTCGATGCCCTAAGTTTCTATGCTCCCTCAATATTCAAATTCAATGAACAGTTTCACATACTTCATTGGTACAGCGAGCTTCATCCACAGCACCCATGTTGCGATATTGCAGCCAATAAATACGCTTTGGATAATAAAACAGAAAAAATAAAATCATTTCTTACTGGCCTCAGAAAAAGTGTGGATACATTGAATGATAATCCTTATACAGCATATGATGCAGTAGAAACTTTTTTTGGACTCTCAAAAATTGCCAGCAAAAATTCAATCTATCATACAAAATATATTTTAGATCTGGATGAGAAAGGAATAAAATTTGAACAAAAAGCAGTAGAAAAAATGAAAGAAAAGGGTTATCTAGAAACGATACCAAAATCGGAAGATGTATATTTTGAAATTGATTAACATAAAAATCTTGGGTTACCTGATTGTTGGATTTTTTCTATTTCTAATGATAATCTCCTTACAGTTAAAACCAGCAGATTTTTCTCATCTTAAACTAACCAAGGTACTAATTTCAGATGTTGTTACATCCTTTTTACGAGTTTGTATTACTTCATTGATAGCCTGGTCTATGGCAATTATGGGAGGTTATTTTATCTTTCATATAAAGGTTCTACAGCATCTATTTATGCCTACTATTAATTTCATCCGTCATATTTCACCTTTTGCCTGGCTGCCTTTTGCTATTATCTGGTTTGGATTAGGAGAAAGTTCAGTTGCTTTTATAATGTTGATAACGCTCTTCTTTCCAGCTCTTATTGCAGTAGCAGATCAATTCAGATCAATTCCACATGAATATATTGATGAAGCAAATGTGTCTGGTGCATCTTTGTTTCAGATTTTCCGATTTGTAGAATTACCGTTGAGTTTTTCAAATCTACTCAATTTATTCCGCATAATCTGGGGATTGGGCTGGTCTGTGATAATAGCAGCTGAAATGCTGGGTGTGAATAGTGGCTTAGGTTTTCGTTTATTAGATTTCCGCTATCTTTTGAAATATGCGGATATGCTTTTATACTTCGTGGTGATGGGAACCCTGGGTATAGCAATTGATGCATTATTAAGTTTTTTCATATCTAAAATTAAGACTTAAAATGCAAATATTTCTTGCATAAAATAAACAATAATAGAAGTTAGGCACATGCGAGGATTAGAAAAAATTACCATAATTGCCAATGGAGAACTTCCGTCTGAAGAAATAATGAATTCTTTGAAACGGGATAAAGACATGATTATTGCAGCAGATGGTGGAGCTAATATTTGCAAAAAATGTGGTTTGGCACCATACTACATTGTTGGTGATCTTGATTCTATAAAAGATGAAATTGATGAATATAAGCATTCTGAAATTATAAAAATAGAAAGCCAGGATACTACCGATATGCAAAAAGCACTCGATTTTGCTATCCAATTCCATCCGGAAGAACTGAACATTTACGCAGCCTTGGGAAATCGTTGTGATCACACTTTGGCAAATTTGTTTTTATTCTTCAATTTTGAATACAATGGAGAATTAACAGTTTATGATAATTTTGGCTGTTTGAAAATATTTCAGCCTGGCAAGCATAAACTACAAGGAAAATCAGGTGAATTAATCTCCTTTTTCTCTTTCGCTAAATTGAAGAATTTCAAGATCAAAGGCTTGAAGTATCCGGTTCCATTACAAAATCTTAAACCTAACTTTTATAGTATCAGTAATGAATTCACATCAGCAATAGCTGAAATTTCATTTTCTGAAGGTAGAGTTTTATATTATCGAGTTCATAAGAAACATAGCTAATTAAGTTATTACTCATCTTCCAAAAATATTTCTGCGATGTTTTTCAGTTAACATGTTTTAGCTAAGAATATGTAATAAAAAAAGCTTGCACCAAAAAACCTTATCCAAAAAAATGCCAAAAAATCTAATACAGTTTCTGGAGGAAATGTGAAAAGATTTATAGTAACATTCATTGTAATCGGACTTTTTGCTGTTAATTTGACGGCTGGCGTACAGAAGGTTGCAGTGCTTAATTTTGAAAAAAATGATCGAGCCAGTGATTATGTAGTAAATCAGCTGATGAAAGGTGATTTTAAAAAAGTTCTTCAGGACAATGAATCCTTTGAACTTATTGATTTAAAAACAACCAGTAAAGCCTTTAAAAATTCTGGTTATCAATATTTAGGAAAATCAGAAGCAGCTGAACTTGCTAACGAATTGGGTGCAGATTTTGCGATCTGGGGAAGTGTTTCATCGCTTAGTAATACAGAATTCAAGCTACAAATTAATACATATAATACTCTGGCTAAAGAGCTAACTGCTACCTCATTTACAGTAGAAAAAAATACAAAAAAACGAATTGCAGCTATTCAGGAAAACCTGATCGTGAAAATGGAAGCATTTGGGGCTGAAGTGATAAATAAATATATGGATATCGGAGTTCAGCATTTAAACAGTAAAAATTATGCTTCTGCCGAAGAATCTTTCTTAGAGCTTTTAAAACTAGATCCGGAACAAGTTGATGCATATCTCTACATAGGATTAATAAAATTCCTTAATAAAGATTATCCTGCTTCAATAGATTATTATCAGCAAGGCTTGGAAAAGTCTCCTGAGAATGTGAATTTATTAGATTATTTAAGTAAATCATATATGAAGATGGAAAACTTTGAAGAAGCAGTTGCTGCTCTTACAAAGATTGCAGAAATCGAAGAAGAGAATAAAGAGATCTGGTTCCGAATCGGTAATATCTATTCCGAAATGGAATTTTATGATGAAGCTCAAGAAGCTTTTGACAAAGCCATAGAAATTGATTCTGAATATTCCGATGTTTATCTGGCATTAGGTGTAATGCTTTACGATCAGGAACTTTATGACGATGCTATTGAGCCTTTGGAATTTGCTTCTGAAGCATATCCGGATGTAGAACATGTTCAAAAGAAATTGGCTAAGTCTTATATGAAAGCCGGTAAATTGGATAGTGCTATTGCTAAATATCAGGAAGTAATTGCGGAACAACCGGATAATATTAACGCATACTTCAATCTTGCAGGAGCCTATCGTGTAACCGAGCAGAACCAGGAAGCTTTGAATACTTTACTTGAGCTAAAAAAACTAGATCCTGAAATGCCCAAAGTTTATTTCCGACTGGCAGATACATACCTGGCCTTGAATAATTTAAGCAAAGCAAAAGAAACAGCAAATCTAGCTATTGGATTGGACAATACAAAATCCGAACCATATAAGATATTGGCTACTGTTAACCAGAGATTTGGATATGAAAAATACGAGAAATTCCTGTGGTATGAAGAAGAATATTTAGACAAAAGCAGATACTACGGTGAAGCAGCAGACAAACTGGTGGAAGACAGAGATAACGTAAAAGCTGAAGCTTATGCATTTTTCGTGAAATCAGAAGAATATCTAAAAGATGCTGAAGCTAGAACTGAAGATCGTTCTGATCTGAAAGAAATTAAAGCAAGCAGAGAAACCTTGAAACAATTGAAAGGTGCTACTAAGGCAGGTGGGTTTTAAATAACCTTCAAAACTAGCTGGCGGTTTTTAAATAGATAATTTTTTACTAAAAAAAGCTCTCGATTTTTCGAGGGCTTTTATGTATCCAAAGGTTGAACATTTCTATCCAAACAAAACTGGGAATAATTGCTTGATATGTTTAATTTTTGTAACTTTCGATTTTACATTTTTGGTTCTGGAAGAAATAATGATATTTTTATAACCTAATTTTAAAGCTTCCTTCACACGTTTTTCAGTTTGAGAAACAGGCCGTACTTCACCATTCAGACCAACTTCTCCTAAAAGCATTGTATTGGACGGCAAAGCTACTTCTTTGGCACTGGAGAGAATTGAGGAGATTATCGATAGATCAAGAGCTGGTTCCATTACTTTCATTCCGCCAGCTAAATTAAGAAATACATCGTTATTCCTTAAATTTACGGAAAGATTTTTCTCAATTACAGCCAGTAAAAGAGCCAACTTCCGATGATCAAAACCCAGAGCTACTCTTTGTGAAGTGCCATAGCTGGCAGGAGAAACCAGAGCTTGAACCTCAACCAGAAATGCCCTGGAACCTTCCAGCACACAACCAACTGCAGAGCCGGTATTGCCTTCATTATCTTCCAAAAATAATTGCGATGGATTTGTAACTTCTTTTAACCCTGTAGATTCCATAAGGAAAATACCAATTTCGTTGGTAGAACCAAAGCGATTTTTAGTTGCTCGCAAAATTTTGAACTGATTCTTCATCTCACCTTCGAAATAAAGAACTGTATCCACCATATGTTCGATGATCTTCGGTCCTGCCACTACACCATCTTTGGTTACATGTCCGATCAGGAAAAATGGAATATTCTTTTGCTTTGCTAATCTTGTGAATGTGCTGGTACACTCGCGTAATTGCGTAATACTGCCTGGAGCATTTTCCATGGTAGTAAGATATACCGATTGTATCGAATCGACAATTACAATATCCGGTTCCACGTTTTCTACAGCCTGGATGATCTCTTCCACTTCTGTCGTGCAGAACAGTAATAGATTTTCCGATTTGCATTTTAGTCGTTCACTTCGAAGTTTAATCTGTTCTCTGCTTTCTTCACCGGAAACATAGAGCACCTTTTTGTCTGATCCCGCTATTTTATCGGAAACCTGCATCATCAAAGTTGATTTACCTATTCCCGGTTCACCGCCGATAAGTACGACCATTCCCGGTACAATTCCACCACCCAGTGTTCCATCCAGTTCTCCAATTGTAGTCGAGATCCTGATACTTTTATTAACCTTTATATCTTTTATCTGTTCCGGTTTGGAAGAAGGTACAAATTCCAGCCTGGATTTCTTTTTTTTACCTACAACTCTACTTGTTTCTTTTAGTGTATTCCAAGCCCCACAAGCTGGACATTTTCCCGCCCATTTACTAGTTTCAGATCCACATTCCGTGCAAAAAAACATAATCCCTTCTTCACTATTTCTCAAAATAGCTTCGAGTTTTTGTCACATCATTATTTATTTCTTCTATCAGTTCTTCTTTTGATTCAAAAACCAGTTCATCACGCAATTTTTTATGGAAAACTATCTCTACATGTTCATTATAAATATCACGATCGAAATCTAATATAAATGTTTCTATCTCTTTGATGTTGGCTATTTTGAGAGTAGGGCTATAGCCAATATTAGTAACACCCTTGAGTATTTCATTTCCTAATAAAACATCGCAAACATAAACACCAATTCCTGGTAAAAGTTTATTAACATCATCCGGCTTCACATTTATCGTGGGAAATCCAATTTCCCTGCCGATCCGCTGACCAACAACTATAGTTCCACTTACAGAATATGATCTACCCAGACATTGGGCAACATCCTGCATGTCGCCTTCCCGTACAAAATCTCTTATGAGACTGCTGCTGATGATCCGGTTGTGAATTTTATATGGCTCCACCAGTTCAACTTGATAGTTGTATTTCTTCTCATGTTCTTTCAAAAACTGGTAGTTCCCCTGTCTGAACTTTCCAAAATGAGTATCATAGCCTGCGATAAGATGTTTTGCTCCTACCTCTTTCAGTATGATCTTTTCTAAAAATGCTTCCGGTTCCATTTGAGCCATTTTATGATTGAAATCCAGGTAAAGAACACAATCAGCTCCATATTGTTTCAATAATTTTTCTTTTCTATCACGTTCTGTAAGCAAATAAGGAAATGTTTTCTTGTGAATAGTTTCCAGGGGATGCTGGTAATAAGAAATCACAATAGCTTGCCCATTTAACTGCCTGGCTTTTGCTTTTAATTTCTGCAATAATTTCTGGTGCCCCAGATGTACGCCATCAAAGGTTCCCATTATTACTACAGGATTATCAAATTCACACTTTTGTTTTTTAAAAAAACTCATAATTACACCAATTTATAATATCATATAAAAACTAATTTTGGTTTTAAGAAACCAGCTTCTATTTTGGCAAAGCCAAGACATTGTCCTTCTTTTGACAAAACCATTATCTCTGTACAATCTTCAGAATTAACTTCAATGAAACCACCGTTTTTGAATATACTTTCATCGGCAATTTCTTTTTTAGGAAAATCAGGAAGTATCTCTGTTAAAGGTATCAATTTATTTCGCCAATTCTGTTCAGTTATATCATCCAGGTTTGTGCTCATATTCAGATCCAAATGGTTAATTCTACTTCTCTGTAATTCTATTGTTGTCCCAATTGTTCCTATCATTTCTGCTATCGTTTCAGAAAGAACTCGAATATAAGTGCCTTTACTCACAACAGTTCTGTATATTAATTTTGGATGATCGTATTTTATTATATCAAAGTTCAGGATTTTGATCGGACGTGGCTGCAGTAAAACTTCTTTATTTTTACGGGCAAGCTCATAAGCATGTTTACCATTAACTCTAACAGCTGAATATTTGGGCGGGATCTGCTCTTTTAGTTTTAGTATTTCAGGAATAACATTCTCAATTTTTCCTATGGAAAACTCAGAGACTTCCAGTTGACTGATAATTTCACCTTCTGTGTCACCGGTGTCAGTTTTAAATCCAAATTGCATTGTTACAAGATATTCTTTGGAGCTGGAAGATAGTTTTTCTGCGATACGGGTAGCTTTCCCAATGCAGAGAGGAAGTAATCCTGTGGCAAATGGGTCGAGAGTTCCTGTATGTCCGATTTTTTTTATACCGGTGATTTTTCGAAGTTTTCTTATAACGTCGAAAGAAGTTAAACCTGCAGGTTTATTAACAAGGATAACGCCAAAATCTTGCATTATGCTCTTCCTTGAATTTAAATAAATTTGATTTTCTTCACAATAAAAGAAAACTTATCAAAACTAAAGTTGCTTTCTGAACTCTTCCAGGATTATATTCTTAATTTCTACCAGGCTGCCTTTCAGTTCACAACCGGAAGCTTTTTTGTGGCCGCCGCCGCCAAATTTCACAGCAACTTTATTTACGTTTATATTATTCGAACGCAAACTTAATCTGTATCTATTTTTGCGTACTTCTACGATACAGGCCAAAGCCTCTACATGTCTTGTTCCCTTTACCCAGCGTGTTAGTTTAGACGTTGCTGTGTTATCTAATCCATTCCGATAAAGCATATCTTGAGTAGCATGCATAAAGAGCACTTTTTCATCATCGAAAGTTTCGATAGTAGCCAGTACTTCGCCCACAAATTTTATTTGATCTGCTGTATTACTGAGTAAAAAATGTTCTGTAATATAACCAGGAATAATACCATACTGCATCAATTTGGAACTGATATAAAATGTGTCCTCATCTGTATTACGATTTAAGAAATTATCTGTATCATTAAGGATAGTTGTGTAGATTGCAGTTGCTATGTAAGTTGCTTCTTCAGCAGGAAATTCTTCTAATTCTTTCTCGTACATCTTAAAAACAATAGCACCAGCAGAAACTGTTTCTGTATCAATATAAGTAGAAGCATCTTCTAAAATATTTTGCTGAACATGATGATCGATAACTACGATTTGTTTGGCAGTTGGAATAAGCGGAGTACAAATTCCCAATCGTTCTTCTTCATGACAATCTAGAATTATGAGAAGGTCATAGATCATATGGTCAGAATAGACCTTTGTCCGCTCTTCTCCATCTAAAAAATCATAGATTTCGGGGCAATAATCTTCCAGTACCAGATCAGCATTTTTCCCGAATTGACTTATCATCTCCTGCAATGCCAGAGCTGCACACAATCCATCACCATCAGGATTTTTATGTGTTAAGATACAGATAGAATTATATTTAGCAATTCCTGCATTCAGTATCTTCTTTATTTCACTTATCTTAGTTATCAGCATTATTATCCTCATTGTTCGATTCAGCTTTGATCTTGGCAAAAAGGTTATCCAGATTTCGGGCATTTTCTTCTGTTTCATCATAGAAAAAGTGCAAATCAGGAATAGAGCGCATAAATTTTGCAGCTGCTATTTCTTTCTTCAAAAAGCCTTTGCTATTTCTAAATGCCTGCAGAATTCTATCGTGATGTGTATCATCTAGTGAGGTAAAAAAGATTTTGGCATGTGATAAATCATTAGATAACTTTACTGCACTAATATTGATCATTCTCAGATTCTTATCTCTCATTTTAAAATTTACCACGCTGCTGATGAGTTTGAATAACTCACTTTCCAATCGCTGTATTCTAATTCTTGCCATTACATCCTCAAATCTAAATCGCAATTACAGCGTTCTGGCCACTTCTTCCATCACGTAGTTTTCCAGAACATCACCTTCTTTGATGTCGTTATAAGATTCAATCCCAATACCACATTCAGAACCTGCTCTTACTTCTTTTACTTCTTCAGAATAATGTTTAAGAGAAGAAAGTTTGCCTTCGTGTACAAGAATATCATTTCTATATAAACGAACCAAACCACTATTTGTAATAGCTCCTTTCTCGACAGCACATCCTGCAATTGTGCCAACTTTTTTAATGCGGAAAACCTGTTTAACAGCAGCAGTTCCAAGGAATTTCTCTACGAATGCTGGAGCCAGCATTCCCTGCATTGAAAGCTGAATATCTTCTATAGCTTCATAAATTATTTGATACATTTTAATTTGAACCTGTTGATCGTCAGCCAATTTCTTAGCAGTATTATTGGCGCGAACATGGAAACCGATAATTATCGCATCAGTTGTTGAAGCAAGGTTTACATCTGCTTCATTTATACCACCCACACTCTTACGAATAATATTCACAATAACTTCATCTGTACTTAGTTTTTGGAATGAATCGCAAAGAGCTTCTACAGAACCATCTGTATCTGCTTTTACGATAAGCTTTATCTCTGACATGGCATTTTCTTTGATCTTCTGGAAGAGATTATCCAAGTTGGTTTTGGTCTGATATTTTTCTCGTTCGCGACGGATATTCATCCTTTCAGAACTGATCTGACGTGCCATTTTCTCGTTCTCTACCTTGTTCAGAATGTCTCCAGCTTTGGGAACATCGTTCAAACCAAACACAACCGCAACATCAGATGGTGTAAGATTATTAATTTCTTTACCACGTTCATCTTCCATTTTTCTAATGCGACCAAAAGTAGCACCGCAAACAATACTGTCGCCTTTTGCCAGAGAACCTTCCTGCAGCAGAACAGTAGCAATTGTACCCATTCGCTGATCTTTCATGGATTCAATAACGATTCCACGGCCTTGAATATCATATGGAGCTTCCAATTCCATCATATCAGCAGATAGAACTATTGTTTCCAGAAGTTCATCAATCCCTTCACCAGTTTTTGCTGAACACGGAATCCAGAGAATTTCTCCACCGTATCCTTCCAACATCAGGTTTTGTTTCATCAAATCGGCTATTGCTCGATCGATATTAGCATCTTTAAGATCTATTTTATTAATAGCGACGATAATTGTAACTCCGGCAGCTTTGGCATGATCGATCGCTTCAATGGTTTGCATTTTTACACTTTCATTAGCAGCTACTACAATAACGGCAATATCTGTTACATTCGCACCACGAGCACGCATCGCTGCAAAAGCTTCGTGACCCGGAGTATCGAGGAAAGTGATCTTTTTACCTTCATTATCTACTTGATAAGCACCAATATGCTGGGTAATACCGCCAGATTCTCCAGCAATAACATTAGTATTTCGAATCCTATCTAGAATTGCAGTTTTTCCATGATCCACATGTCCCATCACCGTTACAATTGGTGGACGTGATTGCTTTTCAACATCAGATTCTTCCAATGTATCTTCCAGGATATCTGTTCCATATTCTTCCTGGAATTCCACATCAAATTCAAATTCTGTGCAGATCATTTCCAGGGAATCTTTATCCAAACGCTGGTTGATAGTAACTAATTGTCCCATCATAAAGAACTTGGAAATTATCTCTGTAGCAGCTAAATTCATCAATTTGGCCAATTCACTTACAGAGGTAAATTCGCTGATTGTAAGTTTATCAGGAACAACTGTTTGGGTCTTTTCATCTTTTTTATATTTCTTTTTCTTAGAACCACCGCTCAATGTTTTCTTGATGTTTTTACTAATTTCAGCTTCTTCCATTTCTGTAGGAACGAATTTCTTCTTGCGGTTTCCTTTTTTAAAGCTTTTCTTTTTAGCTTCCAGATGCTTGTTTTTCTCTTCGAATGTATTTTTTACTTTTTCTTTGGGTTTATCTTTGAACTTACTTTCCACAACTTGTTTTGGATCTAAAACGTTTTTCTTATATATCGGTTTAGTTTCAGTAGTTTTCTTTTTATATGTTCCAGATCTATCTCTAGAGTCTGTTCTGGTTGTCGATTTCTTGATCTTCTTTTCAACGAAAACTGGGATCTCCTGGCTGGCAGCTTTATCTGGTTGTGCCATTTTTGCCTGTTTAGTCGCTTCAACTCTTTTGCGGTCTGCCAGTACAATTTTCTTATGAATGCTTTTTCTATCGTGTTGACGTTGTTTTACAGCCTGCACTTCTTCATTGAATTTTGCTCGTATTTTTGCTACGGTCTCATCATCTACCGGGCTCATATGGCTTTTTAGATCCACTCCCATATCTCCCAAATGCTTCTTTAGGGCAGCTGTAGAAATCTTAAATTCTCTTGCTAATTGATGTACTCTTATCGGCATATACTCCTCCCGCTCACACTAGACAACAACAAATTCCGTCTGCATTCGAAATATCATTAATAATACTGTCATTTATCTTTTCTTTTGTTTTTTGGATATTGGACTTACACATTTTGCGATACCTTTAGAAAAGTTCACATCTTCCACACAGATCACACCGAGATCTCTGGTATTGAATTCCTGACCAAACTTCTCTTTTAAACTGAACACAAGAAACTTCACATTGTAGGCATCCGCAATGTCTTTCAGTTTTGTTTTCTTCTTTTCAGCAAGATCTTCTGCTGCTATCAAAAGTTTGGCTGAACCACCAGAACAGGAACGTTCACAGGCATCAAAACCCATTTGAACCTTTCCGGCTTTTCGAGCCATATGCAGCAAATTCAAAACCTTTTGTTCATCCATAAATTTAATCTTTACTCCAGAAATTCACTTTCTGTTTTTCCTGATCTTTTTTTTTAACCATTTATCAATTTCCATTAGACAGTTGTTATCATCACAAACGTAATAGCCTCTGTCTGGAAATGTATTTCCCATATCGAATACAGCTTCCTTATCTAAAATTGCAAATCTCAACAATTCCGATTTGACCAATTTCTTTCGGCAGATCACACAAGTACGCTGTGGTGTGTGACCCGCATTGGAAGCTTTGTTCGGCACTCTGCTTCACCTATAATTACTGCTAGAAATATTTGGAAGATTCTTTGATCTTAGCAGCAGTTTTCTTACCCAAACCTTCCAGATTGGTAAGTTCTTCAATGCTTGCTTCGTAAATATCCTGCACTGAGGTATAACCGTGTTCTTTCAAAACTTCTGCTACTTTCGAAGTAACACCATCCAAGTCACTAACGTGGCTGGTAATTCTTCTTTCTTCCGAAATTTTCTCTTCAAATTCTTCTTCTGTGTAAATATCTAATTTAAAATCTGTAAGTTTGGCAGCTAGTTTAACATTCTTGCCTTTTTTGCCAATTGCCAGATTTTTATTTGTTTCACTTACAATGATCCTGGCAAATCTGCCACGTTCTGCCAGATACACTTTTTCTACCAGATCCGGGCCAATAGCATTGGCAATAAGCTGTTCGGGAGATTCATCCCATAGAACTATATCTACCAATTCACCATTCAGTTCATTCCGGATCGATTCTATTCTTATTCCTTTTTCACCCAGACATGCCGCTGTAGCATCAATGCTTTTTTCGTTAGATTGAACAGCAACTTTTGTACGCATTCCCGGTTCTCGAACGATCTTTTTTACAACGATATCACCAGAATTCATCTCTGGAATTTCGGTCTCAAAAATTCGTTTAACAAATTCCGGTCGGGTACGAGATAGAATTACTATAACATCATTCTTTCTTTTGCGGATATTTACCACATAAGCTTTTACAATATCACCAACTTTAAAAAATTCATCTTCGATCTGCTCTTCTTTGGGCAATAAAGCATCGGCATAACTAATATCAACAACATAACCGTTGTAATCATCTTTTGTTACTTTTCCCGAAATTATCTGATTCTTTTGATTTTCATAATCGAACATGATACGATCTTCTTCCAAAGCTTTGATGCGTTCCAAAATTGCTTTCCTGGCATTACGAATTACTTTGGGTTCAAAATCTGAAATTGACATTTCAGCTGGAATTTTATCTCCCAGCTCAATATCTGGATCAAAATCCTTTGCTTCTTCCAGAGAGATCTCTCCCAGAGACATATCGCGTTCTACAACAATACGATTAAACCGTGCACAAACTCTGTTTGTATCGAAGTCTGCAACTATTATCAGTTCACTTTCGAGTAAAAGTTTTTTTGAGATAGCCTGGTACAGACCATCTTTGATGATCTCGGCCAATTGTTCTTTATTAAGTTGTTTCAAGCTTGCCAACTCGGCAAGTGATCCCATAAGGTTAGCGCTCATATTATCCCTCTCTAACTACTTTATAATCAAAATATGTTCTTGCTTTTTTAATACTGGAAAATGGAATTTCAATCTCTTCTTCTTCAACTTCCAATTTCACAACATCCGGTAGGATGGCATTGATCGTACCGATCACAGCTATATTCTTTTCACCATTATGAAAAGTGATCTTGGTCAATTCTCCAATTGCACTTTCATAATGCTTTTTCAATTTTAAATTGCGTTCAATTCCTGGTGAAGAAACTTCCAGAAAATATTTATCTTCAATTAAGTCTTCCACTTCCAACACATCAGCCATAAGCCTGCTTACCTTTTGGCAATCACCTACAGTTGCGCCTTCCGGTTTAGTTTGATCATCATTTGTAAGGCCAACCGGCTTGGTTACATAAACAAGAACCAAGAGACCTTTGGAAGCTGTTTTAACTTCTAGATCGTAAAGTGAAACACCACGCAACTCACATGCTCTGTTTGCGATTTGTTCCAGTTTTTCCAACCTGTTCTTTTCCATCTACTCTCACCTTTCATACTTGGAACTAAATTAAAATTCCAATACTACTTTTCTTGGAAATTGCTAACACTAAAATCCACTGCAAAATCCCTTTTATACCACGAAACCACTGAAAAACCAGTGGTACCCGTTTATTACCAAAAAAATGCTGACTTTCGCGTCAGCTGATAATAAATATGTGCCTTTTAAAATCTGGATTACAAAAAAAAACATCACTCTATATGTCAAGCAGATATTTATATCTCGTTTATTTATAATAAATAATATAATGTTCTTTGATATTATTTGACAATATATACTATATCCTAAATCTCAAATTTCAAGATTTATTCGGAGGTATAATGAGTTATCGAGTTGGAGTGATGCAATTTGAACCGGAATTACTAAATCCTGCTAAAAATCTGAAAAAAATGAAAGAGATTTTAGAACCTGTAAATGCTGATTTGATAGTGCTCCCTGAATTAGCAACTTCAGGTTACCTGTTCAAAAATAAAGAAGAAGTTAAACTTATGAGTGAAGACGCCAAAACCGGGCAGACAGCACAATTGTTTTTAGATTTGGCAAAGCAGAAGAACACTAGCTATGTTGTTGGTTTTGCAGAGGTTGAAAATGGTGAGTTTTATAATTCATCGATGCTGGTAAACCCGGATGGAAATATCTATGTTTATCGCAAAACGCATCTTTTCTATGAAGAGAAGAAATGGTTCAAACCCGGCAATTCAGGTTTTAAAGTATTTGAAGCAAAAGGTGGAGTGAAAGTAGGATTGATGATCTGTTTCGACTGGATCTTTCCTGAAGCTGCCCGAACACTGGCTTTGCGAGGTGCTCAAATCATCACACATTCTGCTAATCTGGTTCTTCCCTGGTGCCAGCAGGCATTGATAACTAGAAGTTTAGAAAATCGAGTTTTTTCCATTACTTCTAACCGAACCGGAACTGAAGTTAATGGAGATAAAAAACTCACTTTTACCGGCATGAGCCAGATTCTTTCCACCAAAGGTGACATCATCAAACGCATGAACGAAACTGAAGAAGGAGTATTTATAACAGAAATTTCTCCAGAATATGCTGATAATAAAATGGTAACAGAATTTAACGATGCCTTTGGAGATAGAAGACCGCAGATGTATAAATTGAGGAATGATAAGTAGATAATGAGGTTAATTAAATGACTAATAATCAGTGTTTATATAGTGATGATGCCTTATTTCATTTCACAAATAGAATAACTTTGATAGAAAAAATTATTCCAAGTGAGTTTTTTTTACTTAACCAATTGCAAAACACAAATGATCCTCAAGAATACAAAAACTATGAATTTCACGCAACAGTTATGAAAACAGATGATGAAATCAATAATCTCATTAGAATTAAAGAAGTAGAAAATGAAATTAATTTGTACTATAAGAATTATGTTCAAATAGGTTGTTTTTGCAACAATAAGATAATAGAAGGAAGGAGAAATTGGCTAAAACCTAAAATCTGGTCTGATTTTGGTGATGGGCATCAAGGAGTGTGCTTGATATTTTCCAAAGAAGCTATTTCAGCTGAATTAAAGAGAATTAAGTCAGATTCTGATATATCAAATATCGAATATACATTACAACCATTAATGTTACCTGCACCAGATATAATTAAATATACAAATTCTGATTCAAAAGAATATTGTTATAACTTTATCAGAAAAAACGTTAATATAATTTTCAACAAAGATTGTGATTATGTGAATGAAAATGAAGTAAGATGCTTTGTTATTTCTAAAAATACTGAAAGAATTAAAATAAATTTGAATGAGATAATAAAAGGAATCATTATTGGGGATAGATTCCCATGTATTTATGATTTTATAATAAATGATTTTGCTGAAAAAATGAAAATTGATTTTTTCAAACTGGATTATCAAAAAGGTGTCGGTTATCATATCGTTAGGTATCGTTAACAATTAACTAATTTAGATACTTTCTAATGAATAAAGATATCAAAACATTTCTCTTCCCCCCCTACCTCACCATTAATCCCGGATTTTACCTTTTCCACAATCTCTTGGTAGTTATCGGTTATAAGATACCTATAGTGAATAACGAATCTCATTTATTATAAGGATAATTATGAAAACAGCTTTAGTATGTGGTGCCGGTGGTTTTATTGGGAGTCATTTAGTTAAGAGACTAAAAAGAGAAGGTTCTTGGGTAAGGGGAGTGGACTTAAAATTTCCACCTTATGCACAAACACAGGCAGATGATTTTGTTATTGGTGATTTAAGAGAACAAAGTATTGTTAGACGTGTAGTAGATCAACAATTTGATGAAGTTTATCAATTAGCAGCTGATATGGGAGGAGCAGGTTATGTTTTTACGGGAGAAAATGATGCGGATATTATGCATAACTCTGCATTGATTAACCTAAATATAGTAGAAGCTTGTTATAAGAAAAATGTGAAAAAAGTATTTTACTCTTCATCTGCTTGTATATATCCTGAACATAATCAAACTAATCCTAATAATTTAACAACTGCAGAGCATACAGTATATCCGGCAAATCCTGATAGTGAATACGGCTGGGAAAAATTATTCAGTGAACATCTTTATCTATCCTTTAGAAAAAATCATGGTTTAGACGTACGCATAGCCAGATTCCACAACATCTACGGACCAGAAGGATCCTGGGACGATGGTCGTGAAAAAGCACCTGCAGCTTTCTGCAGAAAAGTTGCCGTGGCCCAAGATGGAGATTCTATAGAAATGTGGGGAAATGGAGAACAATTGAGATCTTTTCTTTATATAGATGAATGTCTGGAAGGTGTTAGAAAATTAATGGATTCTAAAGACTTTTTCGGGCCTGTGAACATAGGCTCAGATGAAATGATATCCATTAACGACCTTGCTGAAATGATAATGGATATAGCAAATAAGAAATCAGCAATTAATCACATCCCAGGCCCTTTGGGTGTGATAGCTAGAAACTCTGATAATAAACTTATTAAAGAAATGCTAAACTGGGCACCTGATTATCCACTGCAAAAAGGCATGGAAATTACTTACAAGTGGATTAATGAACAGTTACAATTAAAAAGGTGAACGAGTTTAGTGAAAAATTATGATTTTCTCTTAATCGAACCTTGGTACTGGTCACCATCACACTACAATTACGATCAAAAAAATTTAGCTGATATTTTAACCCGGGCAGGATATCGAGTAGTTGTAATTAATTTTGTGAAAGACAATAAATTTCATGATAATCAAAAATATGATTCTATCAACTTACATTTTGAAGATCTTTTTCCTGATGAGGATTATTTGAAAGGTATTAGTAGTAAAATAAAATTACCTTTAAAGAGAATAGTTCATGAATATCGACGATATAAGTATTTTAAAAAATTATTCCACGAATTAGGTGTATCTTATAAATATTTGTATCTTGGTACATATTTAGAATGTACTTTCCCAATTCTACTTAATAATTTTGATAGAAAGAAAATCCTTTTATGGGGTCACAGATCACATCTATTTTTTAGCACTGGTTTTAATTTAAAAAAAAACCCTTATACTGCTTTAAAATACTCATGGATGAGGAAAAAGATATTTAAGAATGAGAACATCAGTTTAATCGTATCGAACAAATTTATAAAAGATGAGTTTATTGCTGGCGGAATCAAACCCAATAGGTTAATAGAAAGACCTGAAAGAACTTTAGAAAAATTGCCTGAATTCGAATATGAAAAGCTTAATGCGAAATTTACACTTTTAACAGTGGGCCGCTTACGAGAAGGAAAAAACATTGAATTCTCGTTTACTGTCGTAAAAGACATGAACTTAAATTTCATTATTGCAGGCAAATCTGCTTCACAGTACAGTATGTCTTTAGACAAAAAAATTAAAGAAATGAAAAATGCTAATATTATACGAAAAGATGAATTTATTCCAGATGAGGAGTATCATGATTTATTTATGGAGTCCCATTTTGTCTTAATAGCAGATAAAATGCAGAATTCTACTGCTTCCAGCGGCACTCTGCTTGACGCTTTATTAAAAGGCAGACCTGTTATAGTACCAGATCAAAGGCCTTATAACTATTATATCGATAATTATGGTGTTGGGATAAAGTATCAACCTAATAGTAATAAATCCCTTTCCGAAGCTATAAATAATGCAGAAAGAATTGGATGTAAAGCATTCAAAAATAAGATCATAAAATTCCAGGAAGAATATTTAATAGAAAAAGTAGCCCTAAATGTAAAAAGGCAATTAAATCAAATTGGATTTAAGTTAATGTTAACAATATACGATGCGTATTTAGATGCATTAGAAAATTTTCTACAACATGAATAAACGAAAATCTTATACGACATTTCTCCTTCTCCCCTACATAGCTATCATTGCAGGTTTGTACGTATTCAGCAATATCTGGGTTGCAATGGTTTCGTATCATCTTAGCATTATACTGATTGCTGTCTTTACGAAGAATTTACTGAAATTCAAGAATCTGATTAAAGGCTGGTCACTTCTACTCACCTTTCTATTCACACTTGGATGTGCTGTGAATGGTGTTCTCATATATTACCTTTGGCCTTTCATTTCCGGCTCTGGGGATCTGGGATTAAAACTAATTGAACTAGGTTTGAACGACAGTAATTGGTTGCTTTTAATCTTGTATTACTCGTTGATTACACCCTGGCTGGAAGAATTTTTCTGGCGTGATCTGATGGCTTCCAAAAGCAAATTCCCGGATCTTTCGGATGTTCTTTTTGCCGGTTATCATCTGTTTGTTCTGGCATTATTTATAAAGACATTTTTCCTACCGGTAGTGTTTATCACGTTGTTATCTGCTGCCTGGTTCTGGCGTTTTATCTCACGCAAACTGGGTGGATTATTAATCCCCGTAATCTCTCATACAGCTGCAGATATCAGCACAATTTTGGTTGTATACCTTCTTATTCATAACTAAAAAACAATATTTTCCTTAAATAAATCAACCTCAATATTTGACATCGTCAACTTTTCAATTATCATATGAATAAAAAATATAAATTTAAAGGAGAAATGTAAAATGATGCAAATGGAAGTAGGATTCCCTGGTAACATGAAAGTTGAGGCAAAATTCAGAGGTTTTTCTGTGATGACAGATCAGCCTGTAACTGGAGGTGGAGAGAATTCTGCCCCCACACCATTCGAGCTCTTCCTGGCTTCATTAGCAACTTGTGCAGGTATTTATGTAAAAGGGTTTTGTATGCAACGAGGGTTGGACACTGAGAATATTAAACTAATCCAGGAAGTGGAGCCAGGCAAAAAACAAGGAATGTTAGGAAAAGTGATAATTAAAATTCAAGTTCCTAAGGATTTTCCCAAACAATATCATAATGCACTTATCAGCTCTGCAAATCTGTGCGCTGTAAAAAAACACATGCAGGATCCACCTGAATTTGAAATAGTAACTGAAGTTGCTTAATTATTAAAAAAAATAATTACAAAGACTTCTCAATTAGAGGAGTCTTTTTTTGTGTCAAAAATCTGGTTAGTTCATCAAGACTTCGATTTGCATACATTTGTTTTTTTAGTTTTTTATCTCTAATTCGCTCACCCAAAGCAGGCAATAAACCAAAATTTGCATTCATGGGTTGGAAGTTTTCTACTGGAGAAATCAGATATCTAAGAAGTTGACCGCTGATAGTGGTTTCAGGCAAAAGTGTTGAGTTAACCTGAATAGAGTCGAAGGATAAATTCTGTACATTATTTGCCACCAGCATTCCACCCAATATTGATTCCACATAACCTTCCACACCAGCCAGTTGCCCGGCAATTAAAACATTAGATTTTGCTTTAAGAGAAAGATCGTGATTCAAAATCTGTGGTCCATTTAAATATGTATTTCTGTGAATCGAACCAAATCGAAGAAATTCTGCATTTTGCAGTCCCGGTATCAATCGCAGAATCTTTTTTTGATCACCGTATTTCATCATGGTTTGGCATCCCACCAGGTTATAAGAAGTCTTGTCATTATTCTCAGCTCTCAGCTGTATAACAGCAAATGGCCGTCGATCTGTTTTGGGATCTTCCAAACCAACCGGACGCATTACGCCATATCTCAAGGTTTCATTTCCACGTCTTGCCAACTCTTCTATTGGAGTGCAATTAGCATAAAATTGGAATTTAATATTGGCAAAAAACTCAGCTTCAAATTCATGAGCGGCATGTTTTTCACCATTATTTAAAGCTTCCACAAACTCGTAATATTCGTCTTTGGAAAATGGACAATTCAGGTAATCTGCTTCACCTTTATCATAGCGTGTTTTCCGATAAACTATATCATAATCAATACTTTCAGCATCAACAATTGGAGCGATAGCATCAAAGAAATAGAGCTGTTTTTCTCCAATCAAATTGATCAGATTTTTCGTTAGTTTGGGAGAAGTTAAGGGACCAGTTGCTAATATTGTAAGATCATCACCGATTTCGGTGAATTCTTCCCGAATTACTTCTATGTTCTTATGATTATTAATTTCCTGAGTCACTAATTCAGAGAATTTGTCTCTATCCACTGCTAATGCATTTCCAGCTGGAACATTGCATTTATCTGCAATTGGTAAAAGCTTGCATTCTAACAATTTCATCTCTTCTTTTAGAAGTCCTGAAGCTGTTGTGCTTAATTTAGATTTGAAGGAGTTACTGCAGACTATTTCTGCAAATTTATCGGTTTCATGAGCTGCAGTTGTCTGTGATGGACGCATCTCAAAAAGTGTTACCTTCCAACCTTTATCTGCCAGTTGCAACGCTGCTTCACAGCCTGCCAGGCCAGCTCCAACTATTTTAATATGTTTCATTGAGATTTGGTTTATTGTTTTAAATCACCAATTCTGTTCAATTTCGTATGGGATTGGATCTTTAAGCCCTGCTTCTTTAAAGGCGTTCACTCGCAATACGCAACTATCACATCTACCGCAGGCAATATCGTTGTTTCTGTAACAGCTCCAACTTAAATCTAATGGAGCACCTAGTTCCATACCAAGTTTTACAATTTCAGATTTCTGCATATGGATGATAGGAGTTAATATCTTTATTTTTGTATCTGGTTTTGTACCTTTATCAATGCTGATTTGCATTGCTTTAAAAAAGCTTTCCCGGCAGTCTGGATAACCGGAACTATCTTCTTCTACAGCTCCGATGTAAATTTTTTCTACTCCAATAACTTCTGCCCAACTGGCTGCGATAGTAACTAAATGCGCATTTCTAAATGGTACATATGAATTTGGAATTTCAACCGAACCGTTAAAGTCTTTTATTTCAATATTATCATCAGTCAAACTAGAACCACCAATGTCTTTCAAATAACTCACATCAACTATAAGATCACCTTTTGGTTTGAAGAAATCCTTCATTTTCCTAAAAGATCTTAACTCTCTAATTTCGGTTCGTTGACCATAATTCAAATGAAGAAAATACAATTCTTCACATTCTTTCTGTGCAATGGAAACCGTAACCAGGCTGTCCATACCACCACTTAAAAGCACAATTCCTTTACTCATAATCACCATCTTTATTTCAATTTTACCTGTTTTTAGATCGAGCGACCATTTCTGAGATCGCTATCTATTCGTCCAGCATTTAATGTATTGAGAATTTTCAGGATTTTCCTTTATTTAGCTTATTAGCTGCATCACGAATACTAAGTGGATCAACGTATAATGTCTTTTGATTTTTATAGGTTACATATCCTGCTGCTGCACCTCTCGGTTTTCGAACATAACGGATTTCTGTAAAGTCAACAGGTACATTGGTAGATTTTTTTGCTTTGCTGTAATAAGCTGCCAGTCGGCAGCATAGAAATTTCATTTTATCTGGAAGATCTTTCTTCTTAAGGTTCCTCAAAATAATATGTGTACCACGAAAGATCCTGGTATGAAACCACCAATCATTAGGTTTAGCAAAACGGGTTGTTAGTTCATCATTCTCTTTGCTGGTACGTCCAATGTAAATCACCCAATCTTCATTGATCACTAATTTTTTATATCCACTTTTTTGATTGCTTTTCCTTTTATTGGAATCGATCTTTGAAGATGGGATAAAATCCATTTCCTCCAATTCGAAAATCTCTTTTTCGGCTCGATCTATCTCTAACTCGGTTAGTGTGATCTGCTCATTTATTTTCTTTTTTCCATCCCGGGCTTTACGGTATTTCTTAAAGTAGAATTCAATATTTTGTTTTGCTGTTTTCTTCATATCCAATTTTATTTCAATATCAGGAAAATCATCTTCATAATAATTTTTTAAAATGATAGTTTTCATTCCTGTTTTTAATTGAATGAAGTTAGCTTTCAATAGTTCAGCCTGCTGTTTCCAGATTTCTTCTTTCGATGCGTCTTCCAGTTCCAAAATAAGTTTCTCAATTTTCTTACGCTTCTTTTTTATTGATTTGTTAATTGTGCCAATTTTCTGATTCCGCAATCGATCATTTCTGTTTTGAAAAATTGCATTGTAGTACAGCGATTCAAAAGCGGAATTCATCTCTCTAAAACCAGTTGTATCAGACGCCTCATACAATTTCATCTCTTTAACAATCAAAGGGAATTTTACGTTTTCTTTTTTAATCTCATATTCAGAATCAGGAGCAGTATAAGCAAGACCTGGAAGAATTTGTCTATGTCGATTTTCAGCAAAACTCACTTTTTTCAAACATTCAATAATTACATCATTCTTAGTCTGGATCATGTTTTGATAACGAGGAATTAATTCCAATATTAAGTTAAGGTTAGAGCTCTCGTTATAAATATCTGTCACATTGAATTCCAGCACAATTATCCTGTCTGCTTCGCTAATTTCGATATTGCTTAGTCGAGCGCCAACCATGTTTTGATTAAACTGATTCAACTCTTTTTTCTGCTCCCAGGGAAGTGATTTTGACTCGCTGAAGAAACAGAAACATTCCGAAGAAAGACATATCTGTAAGCTCATTTTCTGCTTTTTAAATGATATTAGATATTGATCTTCAAATTTTTCAATTTTTTTGAAGATCAGATTTTGCCTTTGATTTTCTTTTGCCCAGGTAGCTAAAAACTTGTATTGCATAAATCCCTCATTTACTTAATGAAAACAGTAAAATTTCAAGACAGATTTTGTCTATGAAAGAATTGCGTGCTTAATGATAAAACTTGACATCGTGAATGACCTTGCAGATTTTATTTTTTGAATATGAAATAATTAGGAGGACAAATGATTAAAAGAATTCTGTTTCTTATATCTCTGGTTTTTGTTGTAAGCTGCATGTTATTTGCCCAGGATGAAGTTAGTGCTGAGCCTGAAGAAGAAGGTGGCCCATTCACCTTTGGAGGTGGCGTTGGGACCATCACTTTAAGCGGTAACACATATACCCAAATCAGGTTAAAACCGGAACTTGTTTTTGGTAAATTTGGCATAGGTTTAGACGTAGACCTGCTTATAGATAGCAACGGCGACATTCGCGAATCTGACTGGGATGAATTAAATGATTATGTAAATAAAATTTACTACATTCGCTACGGACAACGAGGGGATGCTATCTTTGGTAGAGTTGGTGGATTTCCTTCCTACAAATTGGGTCATGGATTGGTAATGAGAGATTACACAAATATGCTTCGCTATCCCGAATATCGACAGATCGGTTTGCAGTTGGGAGGTAAACTTCCATTCATGGGAATGACCGTAGAAGCCTTTACATCTAATTTGACAGAAAATGATATTATGGCCGGAAGATTGACCATAAAGCCATTGAGTATGACTGAAATCCCAATTTTGAGTAATCTTACTTTTGGTGGAACTATAGCTCACGATAAAAACCAAATTAATGGCCTGATCGACACTGATGATGATAATTATCCTGATTATTTTGATGATTATCCATATGATAAAGATTGGCATAACGAGGTAGATAAAAACATAGATTACTGGTTTGAGAATTATGTCTCTATTAATCCTGACTCAATTGGTTTTCATGAATGGTTCTACGAAAAAGATTTCATTAATGATCAAAGAAATCCATCTATTAGTGATTTACCTGAAGATGATATAACTGTTTTTGGATTGGATTATGAACTACCTCTTGTCCAGCAGAAGCTGTTCTCTTTAAGCCATTATGCAGAAGCGGCTAAAATTGATGGACATGGCATGGGATTTATCTTTCCGGGATTCTATTCTAAATTTCTTATTTTCCAAATGAACCTGGAATTCCGAATGTTTGAAGAAGATTTTGCTCCAGCATTCTTTGACCAACTTTACGATGAACAAAGAGCACAAGTAAATACCAGTGACAATAATGTTTATACAAAGGAATATTATTTATCAGAAAGAACAAAATCTAAGGGTTGGTATGGAAGTTTAACCTCAAATCTTTTTAATTTCATTACAATTACTGCAGCTTATGAAGATATGTATGGTGAAGATGAAGATCACTATCGTTCAATCTGGGGGAAAGTCGGATTTAATACTTCTATCATTCCGAATCTAACCAAAGCTGAAATCGGTTACTACCAAACAGGATTTGATAAACTGAATGAATTTAAAACTCCCGGAGCTGTTGTCGATGGAAAATTGGCTTATTCATTAGGCGGAGCTGCTCAGTTGGTTGGTATTTATCAGGAACGTTATGTCGATCTGGATGGTTTGGATGGAATAAAAGGTAAAGATGAAACTATCAAAACCATGAGTATCGGCGTAGAATTCGCATTTTAGAAAACATTTTATAACCTTGCGCAGGTTTCAAACCTCCGCAAGGTTATTTTTCATAGGAATTAAATTGTATCTAAAAAATAAGCCGTCATTCTGAGGAATTCTTCTTGCTTTTCAAATGAGGAATCTATTCTTACTAAGACTCTTCGTCGAATGTCTTCAAAAGATTTCTTCAGAGAGACGATAATTAATATTTATGAATAAATTCATAGATGCACACTGCCACCTGGCAGATGATAGAATTGCTTCTAATCTGAAAAATGAAATTACTGATGCAAATAAGGTAGGCGTAACACATTTTATTTCTACTGCATTGTGTAAGGAAGAATTTGAATGGCATCACAATTCAAACATCTCCAAAATGAATTGGATTGCAGGCATCCATCCCCATTATGAAAAAACTGATGAGAATGATTTCAACTATTTGATTAAACTCTGTGATGAAAAACAGATTATTGCGATTGGTGAAATTGGATTGGATAATAGAAATAACAATTTCGAATGGCAGAAAAAAATGCTTTTAATGCAGCTTGATCTAGCAGCCAATTACGATCTACCTGTTGTCTTCCATTGCGTACGACAATATTATGAAACGTATAAGATCCTTAAAAACAATTTCTCAAAAATAAGAGGATTTCTGCATGCTTTCAATGCTTCAATGGATATTTTTAAAGAGTTCAGTAAATTCGATCTAGCAATTTCAATGAATTGTAAGCCACCAAAAGATGATGTGATAAGAGCAGTACTTAAACGTGGATTTTACTTATTTGAAACTGATGCACCTGACATGCGACCAAGAGAATTGAAAGAAGATTTCAATCATCTTAGGAACCTGATGTGGGCAGTTGATAGAATTTCTACTATATCTGGAATTGAGAAGCAAGAATTGGCAGCAATTCAAGCAAAGAGTATTAAACATATTTTCGAAATTAATTTAAAGGATAATTAATGAAATTTGCCTTGATCGCAGACATTCATAGCAATCATGTAGCTTTACATGCTGTATTAAACGATATAAAAAAAAGTGGAATCAGGAAAATCTATTGTTTAGGTGACCTGATTGGTTACGGTCCATTTCCCGATAAAGTTTTTCCATTAATACAAGAGAATGATGTTATAACTATAATGGGCAATTATGAAGAATCCGTGATTTTTGGTAAAAAAGATCGTTTTGGAAACAATGATAATCCAAATCTTGCAATGGCAAAAATCAGTTTTGAATGGGCTAGAGAGCATATTTCTAACGATAATTTAGCATTCATAACTCAACTTCCCAGGGAGATCAGACTTAATCTTTATGGTTATGACATTCTAATGACACATGGAACACCTGAGAAAATTAATGGAATGATTCAACTGGATGATCCAGAAGAAGATCTAATTTCACTAATGCAAAAAGCAAAAGCAGATATTCTTTTTTGTGCCCATTCTCATTTACCGTTTCATAAAATAGTTGGGGGTTTCCACATAATTAACCCTGGCAGCATTGGCAGACCACGAAGAGGAAGTCCTCAGGCGGAATATGCCATTGTAGATTTGAGCGATGGTGATTGTAACGTAAGATTCAGATTGGTAGATTACGACTTTGAATCATTTGCCAAAGAAATTGAAACATCTGAAATGCCTGAGAATAATTTCGCAGGTATAATCAGAACAGGATACTGGAAATTTTAGAAAACTTGGAAGGACAATAAATGGATCAATTTTCGAGAACTGCATTATTATTTGGTGATGAAGCTATAAAAATATTCCAAAAAACAAGAGTTGTAGTAATGGGTCTTGGTGGAGTTGGAAGCTATGCTGCTGAAGCTTTGGCTCGTAGCGGAATCGAAAGTTTTCTGTTAGTAGATTTTGATACAGTTGGTCTTTCTAATTTGAATCGACAACTACCTGCTCTGCATAGTACAATTGGCAAGATGAAAACAGAAGCGATGCGTGATCGAATTTTAGACATAAACCCTAAAGCTAAAGTGGAAATTTATTCCGATTTTTGTGCTCATGAATCACGAGATTTCCTACTAGAAAATATTGATTTTGTTGTGGATGCAATTGACAGCCTGGGCCCCAAAACAGGCCTGTTAGAATCGTGCGTTAACAAAGGAATTCCAGTAATTTCTTCCATGGGTGCAGCCAGTAGGTTTGATCCATCTAAAATAGAATTAGTTGATATTTCCAAAAGTAGGATCTGTCCTTTAGCTAAAAAAGTAAGAAAATACTTGAACCGACGTGGCATCAGCGAAGGAATTCCGGTTATTTATTCTTATGAAAAACCAATTCCTCAGTTTGATCATGATGCCGGAGCTGAAGCAGAATGGGTTTCCGGTCGTGGACGTAAAAGGGGAACTTTGGGTTCTGTAGTTTATTTACCGGCAATTATCGGAATGTGGGCTGCCAGTTATGTACTCAGGAAACTGGCCGGGAAGATGTAAGAACTTATTCTATCAGTGCTCCTTCCTGAAGATATTTTTCTGGAATTTGTTTTTTTGCTTTTGCACCAAGAGCTTCTATTCGTTGAGCTCGTGAGATCAGATTTCCCGATCCAGTTGAAAGCTTCTTCACAGCATCATCATAAGCATTCTGTGTACGTTTCAAATTAACATCAATCTTTTCCAGATCATCAATGAAACCATTCAATTTGTCTAAAAGTGCCCCACCCTGACGAGCAATTTCCAATGCATTTTTAGTCTGGTTTTCTTGTCGCCAAATGAAAGCTATTGTTCGCAAAGTAGCTAGTAATGTACTCGGACTTACTATAACGATCTGTTTGTTATAAGCATATTGGTAAATAGTGTTATCATGCTGCATAACTACAGCAAATACACCTTCGATAGGAATGAAAAGCATTACAAAATCAGGTGAATTTAAACCTTTCAGGTTCTGATAATTCTTTTTATGAAGATCATCAATTTGTGCTTTAATCGAATTGTTCAATGCCTTCAAATAACTTTGCTGTTGTTCGTCAGTTTCAGATGAGACCATGCGTTCATAATTTATCAGAGATACTTTTGAATCAATGATCACATGTTTATTTTCGGGAAGCTTAATAATAAAATCTGGTTTCGAAGGATTTCCCTCATCACTTTTCAAGCCCATTCCCCTACCCTGGGTTTCGTATTCAATTCCCTTTCTCAGACCAGATTCTTCTAGAATTCTCTCCAGGATCACTTCTCCCCAATTCCCTTGAATTTGCGATTCTCCTTTCAAGGCCTTGGTCAAATTATTGGCATCATCACTCATTTTTTTATTCAGGTCTTTTAGACCTTTAATCTGTTCTTCCAGAGATTTATTACTCATCCTGTTTTTTTCGTCTGTCTGAACTACTTTCGTTTCAAAATCTTTGATTTTTTCTTTAAGAGGATTTAGCAGTTCATTCAGGTTAGATCGATTTTGTTTAGTGAATTTTTCAGAATTTTTCTCTAGGATTTCATTCGCCAGATTCTTGAATTCATTTGCAAATTTCTTCTGCAATTCTTCAATTTCCTGTTTCTGGTTTTGCAGCTTTTCTTCAAGAGTTTTATTTATCGTTTCAATCTTGGCCTGGTGAGATTGCAAAGATATATTTTTTTCTCTTTCCCTGGTTAGATCAGTTAAGTTTTCCTGCAGGTTTTTCTCTATTAGTTCATTTGTTGCTTCCAGCCTGCTTTTTTCATCGGAAAGAGATTTTATTTCCTGTTCCAACGGTTGAATATCGATTTTATCTTCTTTCTTTTTCCCACGAACCAGTAAACCTATAATTATCGATCCAATAATGATAGCTCCAGCAATTATAAAGCTCATAATTTCTCCGCTAAATCTTCTCTTCGATCTTGATTTTCCCTTTCATTTCTGCTTCTTCCAGTTCTTCCATTTCTTTTAACGCTGTGTTCAAAAGGCGTACCTTTTCTCGATAAGGCAGGAAGGAACTCTTGAATCCATTAATCACAATATTTTTAATTTCGGCATAATCCATTCCCAATTCATCGATAGCAATCATGTATTCGTCTGTAAGAGTTGTATTGGAGATCAAGCGGTTGTCGGTATTCAGGGTTACTCGCAATCCGTAATCTACATAAAATCCCAGAGGATGTTCTTTCAAACCGGAAATGGCTCTTGTCTGTATATTACTTGTAATGCAGATTTCTAAAGGAATTCGATGGTCATTTACATAATTCAGCAAATCTCCATCTTCAATAAGACGCGTGCCATGGCCTATGCGATGCGTTCCGCAATAATGCAGCGCCTGATGAATGCTCTCAGGACCATAAGCTTCTCCGGCATGAACAGTTATGTTAATGTTATTATTCAACGCCAAATAAAATGCATCTTTGTGATGTTTAGCAGGATGATCTTCTTCTGCTCCCGCCAGATCAAAGCCCAGAACACCCTTATTTTTGTAAGCAACAGCCAGTTTTGCCAATTCCAATGAACTAGCAGGATCCATATTGCGTATCCCGCAAATGATGACACCAGTCTTTATATTGAATTTCTTTTCTGCAGCTGCAAGTCCATGGATCACAGCATCAGAAATAGTAGTTAATTTCAGACCTTTTAGTGTATGTAGAATTGGAGAATATCGTACTTCGATATAGCGGATATTTTCTTTAGCAGCATCTTCGGCCAATTCGAAAGCGACACGAAAAAGTGCATCTGCTGTCTGCAGTACACTCAAAGTTACATCAAAACCCCGCAGATAATCTACCAGGCTGTCGCACTGCCGATCACAACAGATCATGTCGGTTAGTTCTTGTTCTGTTTCAACCGGTAATTTTACTTTCTGCTTTTTGGCTAGGTCAAAGATTGTGCTCACCCTTAGCGATCCATCCAGATGTACATGTAAATCTGTTTTTGGCAATTTTTCTATAAATTCTCTAGTTAATTTCATTTATGCTCCTTAAATATTCTGCCATTTTTCCTGAAAAATCATTTTATCTAATTCTATTCTTTTTTTGCTTCCTGCAAAAGTTTTTACTGCTTTGGAATAAAATGATGCTTTTTCTTTTGGATAACCAAATGGACTCATTGCAACAACTCTAACTTTATCTGGAATTCCTAATATCTTCTTTACACTATTTTCATTGAAAGCAGCCAACCAACAGCTGCCGACACCATTATTCCAGGCAGTCAGCATCATCTGTTGAAACGAAATTGCTACGTCAACAAGATAATAATCTTGCTGATTCACAGAACCACTTTTACTTGTATCTGCACAAGCTACAATAATTACAGGTGCATCCTTTATAAAGAAATTAATCTTACCAATAAATCCACTTTTCAAAGCCAGTTCTTTACGTTTCTCAACATCTTTTACAACAATGTATCGCCAGCACTGTCGGTTCTGAAATGAGGGTGCAACTTGAGATGCAACAAACATTTCATGTAAAATTTCATCTGGAATTACTTCGCTAGAAAAACTTCTAATACTTTTTCTTGAAAGTATAACTTCATTAAAATCCATCAATTACCTCAATCAAAGAAAACCAGATACTAAGTTATTTTGTCAAGATGCAAACAAATTTAATAATCTCTTAATAATTTTCGGTGATACAAAAAAGTCCACTCATGTCTTCGCAATGATAAAAAAAAGCCCATCCAAAAAGTGAATGGGCTAATTTTGAAATATATCTACTAATTAGATACCTAAAGCAAATCCTGCTGTGAATGAATTGTATTTTCCAATGTTGTAATCTGCATTGATGTTAAATACACCTACGCGAAGTGTAGTCCCAAGTGTAAGGCGACTTTTATTTTTTCCATCAATATCAAATTTAATATCAACTGTCTCTAATTGCTGGCCTTGAACCATACCTGGCTCAAAACTATATTTAAAAACCATATTTGAACTTTCTAACATAAAACCAGCATATGGAGTAATGCTTAAGAATTTGAATCCCAATGTTTTACTGGCATTTACACCAAAAGCTGTAGCACTGGCTGTAACGTAATCTCCAAGGTTCATAGTTTGAGTGAAGTATGAAGCACAGATGTCAATTGGTAGTGGCACTTTTAACCAGGCCTTGGGATTATGCTGAATTCCAAAACCAAAGTAATCAAATTCCCCTACATCAGGGATATCGTATGTAGGCATATAGCGGAAGACTGCTTTAGTACCATAAATCGTCCCTAAGCTAAGTTGTGGTGCTGCCAAAGGTAAAAGCGGTGCTTCATCCAGAAGGCCACCAACAGGTAATTCAAACAGCTGACCCGGTACAATAACATCATAATCTACTGCACCTGCAGGTGTATCCACAGATACTGTTACAATTTTTTCAACAAATACAACTTCGATATTTTCATCACTCGGTCCAACAATTGTAGGTCCATCAATATTCACCTCAAAGTCTTCACTTGTTAATCTATCAATCAAAGCTTGCTCGATATCTCCGGCAAAAGGTCCAAATCCCGAAAAGTCAACATCACCAACAAGTGCTTCTACTTGTTCGCCAGTTAATCTAAAATCACCAGTCGCACTAAAATAATCATCATCATCTGGAAACATAGAACCCATGAATACTAAACCAAACTCTACATTAATGCCGAACAATTTGTCCTTTGGAGCTTTGTGAAACCAACCTCCATTCAGGTTAGATCCAAAAGCAGAAACGATAGGATTAACATAACCTTCAGCTGCTTCACCCGATAATGATTCCAAAGTATCATCCAAACTGTCAGCACTAAACATGAAATTTGAAATTACGAATGCAAAAATTAATGTAAAAAGTAAACTTTTTTTCATTTTTCCTCCTCTCTGGCTTTAACAAAGAAAATAATTTGTTTTTGTCAATTGTAAAATTTTTAATCTAAATCAGCACTACAAAATTCTTTACAAAAAAACCAGCCCCAAATTGTCTGTTATTGATAGTTTAGGGAGTTTATCATGTTAAACGGTAAAAAAATTTTATTGGGTGTAACAGGTGGCATCGCTGCCTACAAAGCTGTTGATCTTGCCAGCAGATTTACGAAAATGGGTGCCGAAGTTCGTACAATTTTAACGGCCGGTGCTTGTGAATTTGTCAGTCCATTAACTTTTAAGTCAATCACACACCAGAAAGTGATCACAAAAATGTTTGATCCTGAATCTGACATTGAGCATATTTCTTTGGCAGATTGGGCTGACCTTGTAGTTATTGCCCCTGCAACTGCAAATATTATTGGAAAAATTGCCGGTGGAATCGCAGATGATATTTTATCTACAACGATAATGGCAACAACTGCCCCTGTGTTAATAGTTCCAGCAATGAATATTCACATGTATGAGAATCCAATAGTTCAACAAAATATAAGCAAACTCTCTGGACTTGGATATTTCTTCATGGAACCAGAATTTGGCAAACTTGCTTGTGGGTACGAAGGAAAAGGACGTTTTCCAAAAACAGAAGAGATCTGCTATTTCTCTAAAACATTTGTTGGCCATAAAAAAGATCTTTTGAATAAAAACGTATTGATAACAGCCGGAGCCAGTATCGAGAACATTGATCCTATGCGGTTCATTTCCAATCGATCAAGTGGAAAAATGGGGCTTTCATTGGCCAGATCAGCACACATTCGAGGAGCAAAAGTCACATTTGTGCATGCAAATGTTTTGGATGAAATCCCAGAATATATTTATACAGTAAAAGCTCTTACTGCTGATGAAATGTATAAGGTCATACTTCAAGAATTTTCTAAAAATGACATCATATTCAAAACTGCAGCTGTGGCAGATTATACTCCAAAAGAAATTTCTACTCAGAAAATTAAGAAAACAGAAAATTTAAAATTAGAATTGACTCGAACAAAAGACATCCTGGCAGAATTAGGAAAACAGAAAAAGGCAGATCAAATATTGGTCGGTTTTGCTGCTGAATCTGAAAATATTATTGAGAATGCAAGAATAAAACTCACATCTAAAAACCTCGATTTTATCGTAGCAAATGACTTGAAAGTTGCTGGAAGTGACTATACATCAATTACATTGATCGATAACAATAGTGAAACAAAAATTGATGGAGATAAATTTGCAGCAGCTAATCTAATTTTAGACGAAATAATAGGAAGTGAAAGTGAATAAAGCTTTAGTATTAACTGGCGCAAATGGTAATGTTGGCGCATACCTAGCTCACAAATTAGAATCTCAAAACATAAAATTAGTATTGATAATTCATAAGAAACAAGATAGAATTGATGACTTGTTGAATTCCGAAAATGTTAGGATGATAATAGCAGATCTTACTAAATTAGATGACCTGCGAACAAAGCTCAATCAAACTTTTGAAGAAACCGGTTGGGTACCAGAGAAGCTGATCCATACAGCCACAGAAAGAAATCACGACATCAAATCACTTATCGATACCGACCACGACCTTTGGAGTTACATCATCAAAATGAACATTATCGGAACTTATAATATCCTTAAGTGTCTTATTCCGCATTTTCGCAAACAGCAAAGTGGGAAGATCGTACTCTTCGGTTCAAATGTATCTCGTATCGGATTACCCAAAGGTTCGGCCTATGCAGCTTCCAAAGCTGCGATTGCAAATATTGGCAGAACGCTGGCCATCGAAGAAGCTGATAATAATATTATAATAAATACTGTATCACCTGGTCCAATAAAGATTGATGACAGCCAGTTCTCGGAGAGTTATCGTAAATTTCGCGAAGAATATTACAATGAGAAATTAAGAGAAATACCGCTCAAACGCTGTGCTTCCTTTAAAGACATTTATGGTGTTTGCCGCTTTCTGCTTTCCGATGAGAACTCATACATTACTGGTGAAGAATTATTTATAACCGGTGGTAAGATTTGACGATATTTTGGTATCAACAACCGGTGGAATAATTTGAAGATTCTAATCTTTTTAACATTAAATATATTAGCTAACTCATTACTATTTTGTAAAATAGAAATTGCAGGATATCCCTCGGGTGGATATTCTAATGAAACAGAATTTTATGCAGGAGCTTTAGCTTATATAAGATATCGTCCTGCTCAATTTGATACGTTAACTTCAAAAAACATATTCTACGTTTCTACCACTTATAGTCAGAAGAAGCAATTCAATCTCTTGTTTCAACCTACAATTTATTTTCAGGATGGTTTATACAGATCTTTTTCAGAGCTTCAGTTCAAAAAATGGCCATCAGAATTCTATGGAATCGGTATGAATTCCAACAAAGATATTTCAGAAAAATATACTTCTGAGGAAATCAAATTTAAATCTGATTTCTCACGAATTTTATCAGATAAATGGGAACTAGCACTTTGTTATGAATTTGTTAAGCATCAAATACTAAAATTAGAAGACAACGAACTTCTAGCATCTGGTAATATTCTTGGTTCGCAAAATTCTTCAGCATCAGGAGCAGGATTCAAAGTTACATTCAATAGCAGTAACTCCGAGTCTTATCCTGCAAAAGGAGGCTTGTACAGCTTTCAATTAACAAGGTTTTCTAAGTATATTGGAAGCGATCACCAATACTCACGGGCAACTCTTGACCTGCGAAAATATGTTGAACTTAGCCATCAGCACATTCTCGCTTTTCAATCATATTTTTCTTCAATAAACGGTGATGTTCCTTTTCATCAACTTAATTTCTTGAATGACAGTATGCGAGCGATAACATCCAATCTTTACATAGATCAAAACGTTTATGTTTTTCGAATGGAAGACAGATTCTTCTATTGGAATGATGGATTCAAAAAAAGATTTGGCTTAGTGCTTTTTGCTGAGTTGGGTGAAGTCTCCCCTAAATTCAATAAATTTAATTTAAAGCAATTCCAATTTAACTATGGTGTGGGTTTCCGATATTCCTTTTTTCTGGACAATCGCATGAACGCTAGACTTGATATAGGTTTTGGAGAAATAAAAGCCAGCATTTCCATGGCAACAGGCGAGGTTTTTTGAAAACTCTTTTAATACCAATCATACTAACACTTTTTTCCGTGAATACTTTTTGCGAGGAAGAGAAAGAAAAAGAATTCGCTGTATTCCCTCAATTTGCTTATTCTCAGGAAACCGGTTTTTGGGGTGGACTGATCACTTATTATCGTTATAAATTAAAAACTATTCCCGATCATAAAAACTACCTGGATTTCCAAATTTTGTACACACAAAAAAAACAACTTCAATTTAAGTTTTTTCCAATTTTTCATTTTAACGATGGATTAGCAGAACTAAAATTTGAAGCAAAATTTATGAAATGGCCATCAGATTTTTATGGAATAAATAATTCTGATCCCAAAAAAGAAGAGAATAAATTCACCTCTGAAATGATTGATTTTCAAGCAGACTATCAATATAGAATTAGAAAGAATATATTCATCCATCTTTATTCAGATCAAATGAAAAGTATAATTATTAAGCGGGAAGACCCGACAGTATTTACTGGATTACCAGGAATCGAACCATATTTCCTTTCTGGAGTTGGAACCGGTATAGCCTTCGACAGTAGAGATGCAGAAGATTTTCCCAGCAAAGGTATTTTTTCTTCTTTCAAGTTGAATTCTTATCGAAATTGGTGGGGTAGTGATTATAATTTCGAAAACATTGTTCTTGATCTTCGACAATTCGTAGGTTTCAATCGTTTCCATGTGTTTGCATTCCAGCAATATTTTTCGTATAATTCAGACACTGTTCCGTTCCATAGATTATTCAAAATGGGAGAATATGTTAGAGCTTTTAAAGATGAGATCTTTCTGAATAATCATGGAATTGCATTCAGAGCAGAATATAGATTTTTCCCATTTAAAGGTAAGATTTTTCAGAATATTGGATTCGCAACATTTTTTGATACTGGTCAGGGAATGCAAAGCTTGAATGAGCTTTCAATTTCCAATTTTCGCTGTAGTTTTGGGGCTGGATTACGCATTAGTATTTTCCTGAAAGACAGGTATAATTTGCGTTTTGATTATGGTAGATGCAGCACAAATGGAGTTATGAATATCGGTGGTGGAGAAACATTTTAATGAAATCTTTTATAGTATTACTCATAATCCTTTTCTGTTGGAACTTAACGGCATTCCAAAATGGTGAAACTTTAACATATGACATCAAATACGGCATGATCACAGCCGGAGAATCTACCTTAAGTATTGAGGAGTCATCATACAAAGACTCAATAGAAACGTACAGAATTCTATCGGTCGCTAAAACAAATTCGTTCTTTGATAATGTATTTAAAGTCCGTGATGAAATCGAGTCTATCTGGCGGAAAGATGACATGCAACCCCTGCGGTTTACAAAAAAGCTGAAAGAAGGAAAATACCGACAGCATCGCATCCATTTTTATTATCCTGAACAAGGCTTCACGATCTATACTAAATTTGGACGTAAAACCAAAAAAGCAAAAGAAAAAAGAATGGAAATCCAACCTTTCACTCAGGATATTTTAAGTGCATTCTACTATTTTCGTCATCAGGAATTTGCGGTGGGAGATACGATCACGGTAAATGTAACAGCCGATGGAAGAAGTTATCGAGCAAAGATCATTGGTCGAAAATTAGCTACTATAGAAACCATTTTTGGAGAGAAGGAATGCATCGTCGCAGAGCCAATTATTGATGGTGAAGCTATCTTTAAACAAACTGGAAAAATCTTGATCTGGATAACTAACGATGAATATAAAATCCCAGTGAAATTAAGCAGTAAAATCATTTTTGGAAGCTTTAAGGCAATCCTGAAGAATGCTAAAAATGTTCCTTATAGAATAGTAAAAAATTAAATGAGCGATTTAACAAAAACAAGTAGTTATTGGTACGAACTTCCTCCTGAACTGGTTGCTCAATATCCGGTAGAAAACCGCTCAGAAAGTCGTCTTCTAAAATTGGATAAACAATCCGGGACAATTTCTCACCACACCTTTTCTAATATTGTTGAATTTTTGAAAGCAGGTGACGTGCTGGTTGTAAACAAAACTAAAGTTATCCCTGCTCGATTATTCGGAACCAAATCTACCGGTGCAAAAGTTGAAGTGTTTCTTTTGAATCAACTAGAAGAAGATACCTGGGAATGTTTGGTAAAGCCTGGTAGAAGACTACAAATTGGTGCAAAAATTGAATTTGCTGATGAATTTAAGGCTGAAATAATAGAACATGCCGATGAAGGTGGACGCATTGTGAAATTTAGCTGGGAAGGTAATTTTTGGGAACTGTTGGATACCTTTGGGAAAATGCCGCTTCCACCATACATCAAGCGTGAATCAATTGACAAAGATAAAGAAACTTACCAAACAGTCTATGCTGAAGAGCGAGGATCTGTGGCAGCTCCCACAGCAGGATTGCATTTCACACCAGAGATTTTGGAAAAGATTCGATCCAAAGGTGTAGAAATTTTGGAAGTTATACTTCAAGTTGGTTTGGGAACTTTCCGCCCTGTAAAAAGTGAGAATATTCAAGATCATACAATGCACAGTGAGTTCTGCCATATTTCCAAAGAAACTGCGGAAAAGATCAATAAAGCAAAAACTGAAGGAAGACGAGTGATTGCCGTAGGTACGACAACAACCAGAACGCTGGAAAGTTTTGCTGAAAATGGAAAGGTTGAATCCGGTTCTCACTGGACAGATATTTTTATATGTCCTGGTAAAAATGTTCAGATCATAGATGGATTGATCACAAATTTTCATATGCCGGAATCGACATTGATGATGCTGGTTTCTGCTTTTGCCGGATATGAGAATATATTGAATGCTTACAAAATTGCAGTTCATGAAAAATATAGGTTTTTCAGTTATGGTGATTCGATGGTGATCCTGTGAGTTATTCTTCACAAGGAAATTCATTGTCATTGCGAGGAGCACAAGCGACGCGGCAATCATCTCTTTCTCTTCTTTCAGCAGCAGAGATTGCTTCGTTCGATGCCATAGAGAGATTACTCGCAAAGACGTGGGTTTTGATAAATGTATTATGTTTATATAATGACTAATTTCACAAATTCTGTCTTGTATTCTGGTGTTACAAATGACCTTGTACGTCGTATTCATGAACACAAAAATAAACTAGTTAAAGGATTCACTTCAAAATATAATATTACTAAGTTAGTCTATTTCGAACAAGCTGAAGATGTATACGGAGCAATTACAAGAGAAAAGCAAATCAAAGCAGGTTCAAGAAAGAAAAAGATAGAATTAGTGAATTCAATGAATCCGGGATGGAAAGATTTGTGGAAAGATATTCAAGATGAATAAATTATTTGATTCTTCTCCAGTAATTGAGATTGCTTTGTTTGATGCCGTCGAGAGAATTCTCGCAAAGACTTCAACTGTCATTGCGAGGAGCACATGTGACGCGGCAATCATTTCTTTCTTTTCTTGCAACGGCAAGATTGCTTCGATTGAAGCTGTTGAGAGAATACTCGCAAAGACTTAAAGGACAATCATGAAAGACTTTCAACACCCATTATTCGACGAAACATATTTTTATAAAAAAAAAATAAGTACGTCAAAACAAGCAATAAAACTAATAAAAGACCAAATGGCACAGGGTAATTTCCTTGTAGTTGCAAATGAACAGACTGGAGGAATTGGACGAGGAAAGAACAGCTGGTCTTCCCCGCCTGGTGGTATTTGGATGACTGCTGCTCTATATGGATTATCAGTTTCATCAAATCTAACTATCTTCACGGGAATTTGCATCCATAAAGCATTGTGTGAATTATTTACAAAAATTGAAGATGAGCTTAAAATCAAATGGCCAAACGATATTTATTTGAATGGCAAAAAACTATGTGGTATATTATCAAGTCACAATCAAGCAAGCAAATATCATCTATTGGGGATTGGCTTGAATTCTAATATTGATACATTTCCGACTGAAATTTCTAATATCGCTATTTCTTTATCAGCATATTTAAAAGAACCGGTCAATAACGAGTCGATAATGACAAAGATATTTGATAACTTTGCTGAAGATCTACCGGAATTCATTGAAGGCAATTTTGACTTAGACTATTTTAAAAAGCATTCTTTTTTGAAAGGAAAAGAAATAGTCCTGGATACAGATTTTGACCAATATTCAGGACTGTGTAAAGGTATAAATAAAAATGGAGCAATTCTCATCGAATTGAAACCAGGAATGATCCAACCATTTTATGCTGGTTCAGTTGTAAGCTGGACATAAGTTTCAACACAGAGAAACAGAGACACAGTATGCACTTAGATGGTAATGTGACTTTTATAAAAAATATTCGGTATCAGAAAAATCATGATGAAGAAAATTCAAAGATATACGTAAAGGAAGATATTCTGTTTAAGTTTCGAAATTTCGGAATGAGCTAATATCTTCTAGTATTTCTGTAGAATTTTTCAATGATTTTTCTGCACCGAGAGCTTTTCTTTGCTTCGTTTCTTTTGTCGGATCAAAAGAAATGAAGATGTACTAAAGACACAAAATTCTTTCAAACTTGACAAATCGTTTCACCAAATTAAATGAAATCAAAAACATTAGGAGCAAATATGAAAGCAATTCTCTTTAATGGTAGCCCTCGAAAAAATGGTAATACCTTTGATATGTTGAAAACCGTTTCCGAAATATTGAATGAAAACAAGATCGAAACTGAATTGATCCAAATCGGTGGAAAACCGACAAATGGATGCAGAGCCTGCGGAGCCTGTTTTAAAAGTGAAGATAAAAAATGCATTCAAAAAGATGAGATGAATGACTATTTTGCCAAGATGGTAGAAGCTGATACAATAATAATGGGTTCACCTACATATTATGCCGATTTAACACCGGAAACAAAAGCTCTCATCGACCGCTGTGGATTTCTTAATATAGCAAATGGTGGACCACTTAAAAGAAAACTAGGTGCAGCAGTTGTGGCAGTTCGCAGAGCCGGTTCGGTTCATGTCTTTGATTCTATCAATCATTTCTTCCTTATCAATCAAATGATAATTCCCGGCAGCAGCTACTGGAATATGAGCTTGGCAAGAACTTTTGGCGATTATGAAAAAGATGAAGAAGGTATAAAAACCATGAAAACTCTGGGTGAAAATATTGCCTGGTTGCTGGAGAAAATTAAATAAAACTTCCATGAATTGGAGATTAGTATGAGCAAAATAACGTTTATTGATGTAACACCCGAAAATGTAAATGATCATGGATTCTTCTGTATCAAAAACACCAAAGCTGTAGAATTTGAGATGAAGAAAGAATGGTTTGAAAAATCTTATGCTGAAGGTTTAAGGATAAAGATCATGCTGAATGAAGCAGAGAAACAGATCGGTTACATCGAATTTGTTCCTGCAGAAAATGCCTGGCGTCCTATCAATGCACCTGGATTCATGTTCATACAATGCATGTTCATGTACAGCAATAAAGATAAGAATATCGGTAATGGATCGTTGTTGGTTCAAACCGTTGAAAAAGAAGCCAAAAAACTGAAACTGAAAGGTGTTTGCACTATGACCAGTAAAGGTACTTTCATGGCCGATAAAAGACTTTTTGAGAAAAACGGTTACACTCAAACTGAAAAGCTGGATAGATTCGAATTGATGACCAAGAAAATTGATAAAAACTCACCTGATCCTAAATTTATAGATTGGACAAACAGAAGAAGTAAATATCCTGGTTAATGC